>ERZ1643249.457-NODE-457-length-46436-cov-6.855911_pt1 | contig 46436 bp, 47 predicted proteins | sample MGYA00579263_ERZ1643249 | MGnify/ENA primary metagenome ERZ1643249 (study PRJEB29033, sample SAMEA4952264) | chicken gut metagenome | biome: Broiler Chicken; feature: Gastrointestinal Tract; material: Caecum | place: Ireland | collected 2018 | study: Broiler...
GTTAACTCGGCCCAGGCGCCCTTACGGCACACAGAAGGTTCTGCTTAGTGCTGCTTCATTCCTGACCTGACACGGTTCACAGATTCCTGTTGCGCAAGACCCAAGCGTCAGTGCTGCTTACAAAGGGCTGCACACTGTTCATAAAGTCCGGGGCAGAATATCACCCCTGCTGTAGCGGATTGCAGGTACAGGGCACCGCTAATTCCCCGGCTGCGCGGAAATTTTATGACATATTAATCTGCACGGCAGTCTCTGAGGACTGTCTTCGATAGTATACCCTTAATTTGCCTGTTTGTCAACGGCTTTCTGGCAGAGCTGCTGCCGCTTTCCGGCTCCTCAGCTCCTTAAAAAACTCTGTCAGCATCCTGCTGCACTCCTCGCCCAGCACTCCCCGTTCCACCTGAACCTGGTGGTTGAATTCCGGCATCTCCAGAAGATTCAGGACAGAACCGGCGCAGCCGGCTTTGGGGTTCATGGCCCCGATCACCACCCGCCCCATACGGGCCTGTACAATCGCTCCGGCGCACATCTGACAGGGCTCCAGCGTAATGTACATAGTGCAGTCTTCCAGCCTCCAGTCTCCGGTCTTTTTACTGGCTTTCCGAATCGCGTTCAGTTCCGCGTGGGAAAGTGTATTCTTGTCCGTATTCCGCCGGTTGTAACCCCTTGCTATGATTTTATCATTCTGCACAATGACACAGCCTATGGGCACCTCCATCAGAGCCCAGGCTTTCCTGGCCTGACGCAGGGCCTCCTTCATATATTTTTCATCTGCTGTCATTCTTGTCCTTCCTTTTCCTCTGTTTTTCAAAAGGCCAGATTCCGTTTCCCCTGACATCTTCCCCTGCCGTCTTTCCCGCCCGGCTCCGGCCGGTTATTTCAGCAGGCGGCACCAGTAACCGAAGCTTTCTTCCGGTGCCTGTGTCTGCGTCTGCGCATTCGGCCCTTTCATCACCTTGAACTCTTCAAAGCCGAACATGGAAGCAAGCATCTGCTCCTTTTCATTGTAGATGCCTGGAACTCCTATGTAATAGCTTATCTGCCTCTCCGTCTGCTTACGGAACAGAAGAAGGTGGTGATGCTGGTAAAAGCCGTGAAGCAGAAAACTGTTATTTCCAAGCCCCCATTTGTCCCGGGGAATCCTGGACAGTTCCCTGTTCCCCAGGCGTATTCCAGACAAAATGTCGCCACCTCCATCCTGATAGCGTACTGCCGGAAAATGAGACACCAGGTATTCCCACTGCCTTCTTCTGGGGTCTTCTGGAACAAGCATTTCAGGCTCCGTCTGTGCTCTCTTTTTTTCCTGTTCCTGCCGCGTCCAGTCTGTCTTCAGCTGGGCCGCCTGTAGAGGTTCCGGCTCAGACTCCGTCTCCAGTTCTGTCCATGGCTTTGATATTTGCTCCGGCTCTGGCTCCGGTTCCAGCCTGGCTGCCTGTGCCATCTGAAAATTCATCCCAGCATTTCTCATCAGATCAGTCTGCTCTTCCTGCTTTGGCCGTTCCGCCACCCTTTCCGCACCGCTTTGATTATCTTTTCCTGTATTTTCTTCCGCATACGCCTGCCTGGCAGACCTCTCAAGGGGCTCAAACCTGTCTACGTCTACCGGATAGTCGTCCCACTCTGCGGCAAAGACGCGGTTTTCCCCTTCGATATAAATTCCCCGGCTCTCATCCAGGCTGAAGCCGCCCATAAGGCTGTCCGTTCTGGTTACTCCATTCCACTCCAGCGCTCCATTGCGGCTTTCCAGCTCGCCCAGATACTGTCCCTCCAGCCGTTCTCTTTTCTGCGTAAATACGTAAACCCGATAGGGCCTCTGCCGGTGGCTGTAGAATCCCTTCACGTGCACCCAGATCTTACATTCGTCTCCGCGGGCATTTACCTTGACAAACCCTGTATTTTCTCTTTTTTCTCCCTGCTCGTATCCGTAAATGTAGGAGACAAACCGTTTATAGTCAGACAAAGAATCCCTCCCTTTCTCTCATTTGCTAAGATATTCTATGCCTGACCTGTCCTCTTCATTCCAGAATCTTTTTATTCTTTTCTCTGGCATAGCGTCGGTGCACCAAGGGACAATACGGTCCCTTGTACACCGACGCTATCCTTAATTAACAAGGACGTTCCCGCTGCCGGAAACCTATTCGCTTTTGTCTTTCAGCCGGCTGCTCAGCTCCGCAAACTGTGAGAGCTCCAGCGCTTCTCCCCGTATACCGGGAGCAAGTCCCATCTCTTCCAGAACCGCCGCTGTTCGCTCCTTGGGAATATGAAGCTCCGGCGCATTATAAAGTCCGTTGACCAGCGTTTTTCTGCGCTGATTGAAGGATGCCCGGATAATCTGAAACATCAGTTTTTCATCCTGCACTTCTACTGGCGGCTTTTCATGCTTTGTCAGCCGGATAACGGCTGAACCCACCCGGGGACGGGGCATAAAGCAGTTTGGCGGAACGTTGGCCACCAACTCTGGCCTGGCGTAATACTGCACGGCCAGGGACAGCGCGCCGTAATCCTTGGAACCCGGCCCCGTCTTCATACGGTCCGCCACTTCTTTCTGAACCATAATCGTAATGCTTTCCACCGGAACATGGTTTTCAAACAGACCCATGATAATAGGTGTTGTAATATAGTAGGGAAGATTCGCCACTACCTTGACGGGTTTTCCTCCGTTCTTTTCTTCCACAAGCTTTGTCAGATCCACCTTCAGCACATCTTCGTGAATCACCGTCACATTATCGTAACCGCTGAGCGTATCCTCCAGAATAGGAATCAGAGCGTCATCTATCTCGATCGCCGCCACCTCTCTTGCAGAATATGCAAGATACTGGGTCAGCGTACCGATTCCGGGACCTATCTCGATCACAAAATCATCCTCCGTTATCCCTGCGGAACGGATGATTTTCCCCAGCACATGCTCGTCAATCAGAAAGTTCTGTCCGTATCTTTTCTGAAAGACAAACTTATATTTGTTCAGTATCTCTATGGTATTTTTGGGATTTCCCAGGCTTGGAACCGGTCTGCTCATAACTCTCTCCCCTGAAAATATAGTTTTCTGGCATTTTCATTTGTAATACGGATCACTTCCTCTGTCTCCATTCCCTTGAGCTCCGCAACCGCTTCCGCCACATAGGGAAGATTCAGAGAGGAATTGCGTTTTCCACGGTTTGGAACCGGGGCCAGGTACGGACAGTCTGTCTCCAGCAGAATCCGCTCCGGCGGCAGCATCTTCACGACCTCTTTCAGTTTTTTGGCATTCTTGAAGGTTACAACGCCGCCGACTCCGATATAATATCCCATTTCAAGATATTCCCGGGCCGTCTCGGGCGCATAGGAAAAGCAGTGGATCACGCCCTTAAGCTTTGGCGTATGGGCCTTTTTAATCTCCTCCAGTGTGTCAGCGCATGCCTCCCGGCTGTGTACAATAATCGGAAGCTCCAACTCCTTTGCCAGATCCATCTGTCTCCGGAACCAGTATTTCTGAGTCTCATGGTTTTCCTTATCCCAGTAATAGTCCAGGCCGATTTCTCCTACTGCCACGGTTTTTGGATGTCGGCACTGCTCCTTCAGCCATGCAAAGTTTTCCTCATTCAGCTCTCCCACCTCATCCGGATGGATTCCCACTGCCGCATAGATAAAAGGATACTCTTCTGCCAGCGCAAGCGTCGATTTCACTGACCCCAGGCTGGCGCTTACATTTACAATATATTCAATTCCCTGATTCTGACACTGAGAAAGAAGCTCGCTTCGATCGGAATCAAAGGCTTCATCGTCATAATGGGCATGGCTTTCAAATATCATCTTTCCGCCGCACTCTCTTTCCTCGTTTTCTTCTCATTATACAGAACCACTGCCTAAAAATCCAGTACCGCTTTTTGCATCGGTCTACAGAGGACAATACGCCTTGGTGCACCAGCTCTATCCTTCCACCACATATCTCACATCCGCGAACCCCACGCAGTCGCCGGGCCGGAGCCTTGCCTTTTCATTGACTTCCAGGCGTCCCCCATTCAGATATGTCCCGTTTGTGGAGTTCAGGTCTGTCAGATAATAGCAGTCCTCCTCCCTGGAGATCCTTCCATGTATCCGGGAAATCCCTCTGGCCTTCAGCCATCCATCCACCGCGTCTTTTTTCTTTCCTATTAAAAAGCTGTCTTTCGTAATCCGCAGATCCGGATAGGCCGCGCTTTCACTGCGCAGAAAAAGGCCCGGCTCCCTGGCTTTGGAGAGAAACGAGGTCCCTCCTTCCGGCTTTTCCGTCCATTCCGGGGAAACCGCGTCAAAATTCCGTTCCGGTTCCCGCTCCCGGATGCAGTCTTCTTCCACAACCGTCTGTCCGGTTCCGTCATACCGGATAATCTTTCTCTCAGATTCTTCCTGCTGCCCCTGTCTGTCTTCCGGCAGTCCGTTCTCTTCCTGCCATGTCTTCAGCAGCTTTCCCAGCGACGGATTTTCTTCTCCCGCAATCCTGTAAAATTCATATCCCAGCGTAACCGCTCCCGAGTCCTGTCTGTCCAGACGGTCCAGAAAATATTCCGCCAATTCCAGCAGCTCTCCTCCCGGGTCCTGCTTCTCAAAGGGAAAAAAGCAGAAAAAGGATGTCCATTCATCCGGATCAATATAGATAAAATCCGGCGTCAGCAAAAGCCGCTCCACATCCAGAAGGTATTCTTCACAGGAACATACCGCCTGATACATGCCGCGCAGCAGCTTTAGAAGCTCCGGAAGCTTCAGCTTTTTCCGCTCCAGTACCAGACGCAGACTCTGCCGGGAAGTAATCTCATAAAACAGGGATGCTCCCCTGTCAAATCTGCTCATTCTGCATTCCAGGAATCCCGGAATTTTGTTTTTCAGCAGCATACCCGTCTGATAATTTTCCTGGTACTCCTCCTGCTCCAGTACCAGATAATTGTGATTCAGCTCTCTTTTATATGACACATTCATACGATACCTGCTCCTATTCCTCGATTAGATTTTTCAATCGCCGGCTGTTTCGGATAAAATCCACCGGATTCAGCCGCTGCGCAGTCTCTTCTTCCCTGACATCCAGACCGCCCAGAAGGGAGGTGCTTCCTTCATAGCAGACTGTTACAGAGCTGTCTGCCACTTCCACAGAAACACCCGTCAGCCGCAGCAGAAGAAGTCTCTCATCTGCCAGACCTGCGGCCTGTCCGGTAAGCCAGTTTTCCAGATGCTCTTCTGTCTCATACTTACGCGCCGCCCCTTTTCCTGCCAGCTCCGCCGCGCAGGAAATCAGAACGCTTCTGTCATGGAGATAGAGACTGAGAATGAAAAATACAAATATAAGAAACAACAGGAAAGGAAGAAGCAGAGAGGCTTCTACGGTAAAGCTTCCGCTTTTCCATTTTGACACCGCCGTTTCTTTTGGCCTTCTCTTTCTGCTTTTTACCTTCATACCACTTTCCATAGCATCCTCCCAAACTGTGCCAGGCACAGGAAAGGTACAAAAGGAAACTGCTGCTTCCAGCCGGCCTTTCCCAGTATCAGCCCTGCTCCCAGAACCAGCGCGCACAGAAGCAGTCCTGCCATCAAAAGCTGCATATTCTCTGAACCTCCCAGATAAATGCCCGTTACACAGAGCAGCAGACCGTCCCCGAATCCGATGGCGCCCCTGGTTACGGCCGCTGCCGCCAGCACAAAAACTCCAGATCCGATACCTGTCAGAAGCTCAAGACTGCTCTGATATTTCAGCAGCAGATTCACCAGAATCCCTGCGGCGGCAAAAATTCCAAGACTCGGAATGCTGACCTCATGCTGCCGCAGATCCTGCCTGGCATTCCATACCAGCAGCAGAATCACACAATATTCGCTCCACATATATCCTATCCTCCACACACCGAACAAGGCGGCAGCCCTCCTGTCTCCCAAAGACGAACCGCATGAATTCCCCGGACCAGCGAAGAGCAGTTCAGCGTCTGATGATACCGGTTTCCCTCTTCCGTCAGGAACACGATTTCGGAACCTTCTTTCCAGCAGCGTTCGCAGGGATAATATTTTGCCCCGTCCCCATTGCGGAGCTCTTCCACTTTATCCAGCTCCGTCTGCTGAACAGACAGTTTCAGATGCCGGCAGCCTAAATCCCTGTGATACACAGTTCCGTGATCTGTCACGTAGACGATTTCGCTGTCCTCTATTTCCGGAATGCCGCTTCTCCCGGCAAATCCGGTAAACCCGCGGACTGAGCGCTCCACGGAAATCTGAACCGGCCGGAACCAGAGAATCCAGGGCGGAAGCACTGCCTGAAAAGAAGCCCGCAGCGTCAGCACAGAATCCTCCTCATTCCAGACTGTTCCCAGAAAAGAGATTCCGTCCGCTCCGTCCTTTATAATTTCCGCTGCCACTCGATCCTCCAGATAGGCTTCCACTTCTCTCTGTCCGTAAAGCATGGCCATCGCCGAAGGAGCCAGACTTCCTGCATCTTCCGAAAAATAAGCCATCTGCGCCAATTCCCGTCCTGTATCTGTCAACGCACGTCCTATCTCCACACGAACCTGAACCAGAAAAAACAGCGACAAGAAGGCTGTCAGCGCAAAAAGGAACAAAGGAAATACAAGCGCAGCCTCTACTGTCAGGCTTCCTCTTTTTCTGAAAGAGGCGCACCGTGATGTTTTTTCGGCACAGGGATGGGAAAGAGAGTTGTCAGAATTGATTGTCAGAATGACAGCCCGACCATCTGCCGCTGCCTGGAGAGCTTTGAATTTAATTAGACACACCCCCGTACGAAAAAACATCACGGTACACCCCTTTCTTACCTCTTCAAAACCGTTCGTTTTTTACCATTCGTACCCTATCCAGCGCTCTGCCGTCAGCTCCTGTCCATTTGTACATACCGCCCGGAACCAGAAAGCATCTGTACACTGATCGATATAAAACCAGTGCCCGCCTGACTGTTCCCGGATTACACCCTCTATGGCATCCAGGCTTCTCATCATTTTATGTTCCCGTCCGGTCAGTGTAAGCAGGATTCCCAGATAATCCTGGTACAAAAGCCCTTCCGGGTCCTCCTGCTCATCAAACCCGGAAAGAGCCCCCGCTTCCAAAGCCCCGGACAGAGACAGCTTCCAGGTGGAATTATTCTTAAAAAACGCTGTCCTTTTTCCATTCAGCAGCATCCGTACATCCAGGACGCTCTCTGCGAAAGCCCATGCCAGAAGCAGTACCTGCTTCATGGCTTCTACCAGACCGGGAATCATTGTAGCGCCCACCAGCGCTGCCGCCAGAGCCGCACACTCTGCTACCTTTGCAGAATCAGACAGCAGATACGCATAATTCATGCCTTCCCGGATAGCCAAAAGTCTTCCGCAAACCGCTTCCAGATTGGCAATGTCTGTATCCTTTCCGGCTATGAGGTACTCCAGCTGATAATCCAGCCAGGCTCCGCTCTCCTTTCCTTCTGCCAGATACTCAGCCGCATCCGGAAAATGCTCCAGAAGATATGCCAGGAAAAACACGTCATTGCCCACACCCGGACTGTTCCGTCCCCGGGGACCTGCTCCCGAAAGAAGCATTCTTGCGGAAGGCATCGTGCTTAAATCTGCCTTTTTCCCGGACAGCTTGTCCGGCTCCTTTACCACCAGATTTAAGATGCTTCCCCGTTTCAGACTGTTTGTATTGGAAACCGGGTCCGGCGTGCTCTTCTCCTCTTCTTCCTCCCGGCGTTTTTTCAACTCTTCCAGATTCTGATTCTCACGTGCATCTGCCTGAGCATAGCTCTCTTCATTTCCGGAGGCCTGACTTCCATATTCTTCATACTGCTTCAGCTTCTGCAGAAGGGAGGCTCCCGTCTTCTGCTTCATATAAGCCACCGCCTGCTCATAATACGCAGTCCCCTTTCCGTCCGTCGCCCTGGAATAATCCCAGGTATCTACCCCGGCCGTCTCTCCTTCGGACAGATTTGCGTCCAGAAAACCGGTGATTCTCCGGTTCAGATACTCTGTATCCTCTGCTCCCCCTCCATAGCTCAGATCCAGATAAAACAATCCGTAAATATCCAGCAGCTCTCTGTGATATTCAGAAAGAACTGAGTATTCCGCCAGCTCCAGAGCCTCCTGCGTCTGACTGCGGAGCATCGCGTAACGGGCAGATTCCAGCGCGGCCTGAAAGAAAAACAGAAGCACCGCCAGCAGCATGCTCAGAAAGACTGTAATCTCTCCCCGTTTCCATATCCTGCTGCTCATAACCGCTCTTATACCAGCCTGCTCTGACTTGTGATCTTGTCAAAGATCTCATTGACCAGAGAGGTAAGCTGATTTTTAAATATGATCACGAGGGCAATCAATACCACAAGGATCAGGATCATCTCCACCGTACCGATTCCATCCTCTTCCTTCCAAAAACGTTTCCACCAATATTTCATATTCAGTTCATCCTTTCCCGCCTGTATGGTTTTTGTTTTCTCACTTTCCGCTTCTATCACATCTGCATCTTTCTGCTACATCTGCATGGACATTCCTGCAGGGATCAGTATCAGAATCATTACGACTGCCAGCATCATGACCATCGGAAATAAAAGCCTTGTTGCCGCTTCTTCCCCCTGATTCCGGGCGCAGTCCTTCCTCTGTTCAAAGGCTTCCAGAATCTCCGCGTTCAGGATCTGGCTTAACCCCTTACTTCCTTTTCGGAGATTCTGCTCCAAAAGAGCTGACAGCTTCAGATAACAGGGCAGGCGGCATCGAATCCCGAAATTTTCATATGCCTTTGTCTCTGCCACACCGCTCTGCATTTCATGACAAGCAAGGGCCATTTCCTCATAGGCAAACCGAGGCTTTATCTCCCCTTTATCCCTTTTTTGCTGATACTCTTTTACAATGGTCTCCCACGCGTTCTTGGCCGCCGCTCCCGCGCCCATCAGAAGCACCAGTTTGCTTACAATCCCGGCATAGTCACGCTGCATCTGACGCTCCCGCTCCTGCACCTGCTTTTTCAATTCCCGGTCCTTTGCCACATACACCAGGACTGCCGCAGACAGAGTCAGGAACAGAACTGTCAGAGCAGAAGAAGATGGCGCTTCCGTCCAGCTTACCGCAACCCCACCTATTCTCTCCGGCAGTTTTTTCATTTTCTGACTGCTGCTCTCCTGCTGGGCCGCAGCCAAAGCTTCGCTCACAGTCTCTTTCCACTGCTCCTCCTCTGTGGGAATCGGCGGATAAATCTTCACGACTGCCCGGTATATCTCTTCCTCTTCTCCGCACACGAGTCTGGCTGTCAATTCCGTCAGGCTGCCTTCCTCTTTCAGGTTCTCCAGCCGGAGGCTTCCATCCAGATTCAGCGTCTCATAAGTATCCAGTTCCCATTCCACGGTAACAGGCGTGTCTTCGATCTCCCGAATCAGATTCAAATCGCTCCGCACTTCTTCCAGAGAAGCGTTCTCCCCCAGGATATAATCTTCCATCCGGTTCACCTCTTTCTCCAGAAGATCTCTGCTTTCCTCTGCAGTCAGCGCGCGGGGCTCCACTTTCACGGACACATTTTCCTGCCCGCCTTCTTCCATACTCAGACGCAGTTCCTGAGTATAAGCCTTTTCCTTACGGGGAAGAAAATACCCTTCTGTCAGAACCCGGCTGCTCCCTGATGTCAGGACAAAGAGCAGAGCAAGGACAAAACCGGCTCCCAGAACTTTCAACATGAGCCCGGTTTTTTCCGCGTAATAAGCTTCTGCACGTTCTTTTACTTCACGTTCCGGTCCGAGAAGTTTCAGGTTTTCTTCTACCTCAGCCTGGCCCGGATATTTTCCTCCGATCCTTTTCCTGATCCACACGCTTATCTTCCGCATATTGCCGGAAAGCCGTCTCTCTCTTTCTCCCTTTTTATCTTTCTTTTCAACCTTCTTTTCCCTGTCCTTCTCTCCGTACTCCTTCTCTTTCCTTTCCTTCTCTGTCTTTCTGCTTTTCCCGAACATCGCCTTTCCGCCTATTTTCGACACATCCCTTCTACAATCAGAAGTTAAATCTCTATCTCCAGCATCCGCCTTCCCAGATAACGCGCCGTCAGATACAGCCCAAGGCAGCCTGTCATGACACAGATTCCCGCCGCATTTCCATATACGGGGTCCAGAAAGCCCGGACAGCCAAGCCGCAGATAAAGAATCATGGCAAAAGGAATCACATTCATGATCCTCTGCTCATATCTGCGGGAAGCCAGCACGGAGGCCACCTGCCGCTCCGTATCCACGGTCTGCGTAATGGTATGGGCGGTATCCTTCATGACCGCTATCAGATCTCCGCCATTTCTCTTTCCCGTTGCAAAGATTTCCGCAAACATTTCCGCTTCCTCCATACCGCTTCGGGCCGCGAAATCCCGGATTGCTTCTTCCACGGTCTGATTTGCGTCCAGCTTCCGCTGCATGGCTGCCAGTTCCTGCACCATATCTGCGCTTTCCGGGTATACCAGCTTTAAATCCTTTCGGGCCTCCCGGACAGCATTTTCAGCAGAATATCCTGCCGCCAGCGCCGCCGCCATGCTCTGAACCGCATCTTTAAACTGAAGTTTCAGCCTCTTTCTCCGCTCTTCCGCAAGCCGCTCCCCCTTTTCACGAAAATACTGAATTCCCACCAGCGGAAAAGCGGCAAACGCAAGCGGCGAATTATAAAAGCAGAGAGCTATGATTCCTGTTATCAGCGCCGCTTCCAGGCCATATCTGAGCTTTTCTTTCCGGCTGAAATGATACGTCCTGTAATCCATATCTTCAGCCCCCAATTCCCGCCGCTCTCATCTTTTCTTCATGGAACAGCCCGTCCCGCTTTCTGAGGCTTCCCCGAACCTTAAGTCTGTCCTCTCCCACGTCTTCCTGAAACTCAAAAAGCGTATGCAGACAGATCTCCCCTTCCCGGATTCCGTCCGTTTCCACTATCTCCAGAACTCTCCGGCTTCCGTCCCGGAGCCTGCCCAGATGCACAATCAGGTCTACCCCGGAAGAAATCTGTCTCCGGATGGCCATAAGCGGCAGTTCCATCCCCATCAGCACCATAGTCTCCAGACGGCTCAGCATATCCCGCGGACTATTCGCATGTCCCGTGCTCAGAGAGCCGTCGTGTCCGGTATTCATGGCCTGAAGCATATCGATAGCCTCCGCGCCGCGGACCTCTCCTACAATAATCCGGTCTGGCCGCATCCGCAGCGCCGTGCGGATCAGATCCCGGATGGTAATCTCCCGCTCACCTTCCAGATTGGCTCCCCGCGCCTCCAGCGTGACCAGATTCCGCACCCGGTCCAGCTGCAGCTCTGCATTATCCTCTATGGTAATAACCCGGGCTGTCTCTGGTATAAATTCCGAGAGCGCATTGAGAAATGTAGTCTTTCCGGAACCGGTGCCTCCACTCACAAAAATATTGTAGCCGGCCTGGACTGCGGCCTTCAGAAACTCCACAGCTTCTTCCGTCAGCGATCCCCAGCTCACCAGCTGCGCTATCCGCACCGGCTCCTCCGGAAAACGCCGAATCGTAATCACCGGACCATTCAGGGCCACCGGGTCCAGCACAATATTCACCCTGGAGCCATCCGCGAGGCGGGCGTCCGCTATGGGGCTGGCTTTGGTCACGCTCCGGTTGCAGAAGCTGACAATCTGCTGCACCACGTCTTCCAGCTGTATTCTGGTGGAAAACCTCCTCTCCCACCGGAAAATTCTGCCCTTCTTCTCTATAAAAATGTGATCCGGTCCGTTTACCATGATCTCCGTCACCTCCGGATCTTCGATCAGTTCCTGCAGAATATCGAGCCTCCGCATGGCATGGAACAGTTCCTTCTGCATCCGGAGTTTTTCTTCCAAAAGAAGATAGCTGCTCCGGCTGCAGGCCATGATTTCCTCATCAATCAGCGCCTGCACCTCTTCATCTGTCAGCTCCCTGGACAGATCCAGCCTGTCCTGAACCCGGCTCCGCAGCCTCGCGCGCAGTTTTTCCCAGTCTTCCTTCACTCTCCGCTCCACCTCCTGCTTTCCGCCTTTGCCAGAAATTCGATTCCCCCGCCTCCAGACAGACAGAGCTTCTTTGTCCGTTCCATAATATGTTCCAGCTCCAAAAGCCCTAAGGTGTCCTCATATTGGGACACTTTTGCTCTGGCCGTCTCATCCTCTTCCACAGGCGTATAGACGCAGTCACATTCTTCCAGAAGTTCAAAGAGCCCGTTCACCATGCCGCTTAAGTCAAGAATCACCACCTCATACCGGCTTTCCCGCTCCAGCGCATCCAGCAGAGCCTCCCAGTCTTCCCGGCTGATATGCCGGAGTTCCACCGGGGAACGCAGCGGCGGAATATAATCCAGATCCCCTATCTGCTGAATCACGCCTTCCAGCTTGCAGGCAAAGGCTTTCTTTCCCTGTTTCAGAAAATACATCAGTTCCGACAGCGTCCAGCCGTCTTCATAGGGATACAGCGCCGCAAATCCCGAATATTCCTCCATATTCAGATACAGCGTCCGGCGTCTCTTTGCCACTTCTTTCCCAAGCGCCAGCGCAAACCCTGTCTTTCCTGTCCGCCCCACAGGGGAGTAGATTCCCAGCCTCTTCATTCCCTCCTTTCGGAGCGCCATGCCGAGAGCCTGCGGCGCCTGTTCCGCATAGATATCCAGCACCTGCCGGAGAATCTGCGTGCAGGGCTGAAACTTGTAAATCGCCGGATATCCGTCATCTTCCCTGTATTCTTCCTCTGTCAGCAGAATCACTCTGCCCAGGCCCTTATCTTCTGAAATCTGAATCCTGTATTCTTCCGACAGAAGGAGAATGTCAACCGGATGTTCTTTTGTATAAGCCGTAAGCTCATCCCAGTCCGTAAATCCATGTACCGCAAACAGAGAGTCTTTCCGCGAATTTGCAAACTCCGCAAACTTTTTCGCGTACCCCTTTTCTCTGCCGCATACCGCCATCCGTCTCCCTTTCACCCAAGTCCTCCCATACACAGCAGCGCACCGAGCAGCAGACTTACAGATAATTCAAAGAGCAGAAAACTACTCGTTAAAAGCAGGAGTTTTGGCGTTCTCTTGTAACACTTTATTAATGATTTCAACCAGGCAACGCCCCCTTTCATGTCCCAATCATGTCCAAACTGGAATTATGGTTTGAGTCAAACCGCAGATACGGGCTGCGCCGATACCGGCATCAGCCAGATTAAGAAATTTCTTGAACGATCGTAGGTAAAGTATAGCTGTCTTTTCCGGATTTGTCCATTGTAAAATATTCACAAAATTCCGAAGGCCGCAATTCCGTAAAGCAGCCCCAGCCCGCTGATTCCAAGGCTTCCGACTGTCAAAAGCGTCAACACATTCAATCCCACAAATACAGAAATATTCTGGGAGAGCAGAAGAGCATTGATCAGCTGAATCCCTATCGCCCCGAATACCATGCGCAGCAGAAAATTCAATACCTTCATAGCTGTTGTCCTTCGTTTTTTTATTATTTATATGGCCCGGACATCCAATATATTCTATTTTTAGTATAAATTCCTTCATCCTGGCCTATACTCATATTGTAGCACGAAAAAAAGGCCTTCACCACAGACGGCAGGCCTGAAAGAAAACTTATAAAAAGCGGGGGTTGCAGCATGAGTCTTTTTAAGAAAGAGCCGACACGGGGGGCTTCCGGCGAATCCTTTACCCGGCGCCAGCTTCTGGAAGACCTTTATCTCACGAAAAACGCACTGGACACCGCCTACGCAAACTTCGAGGCGGTCGTAGATCCGGATCTGATCGACTGCTATACTTATGAAATCTACTCTGTGCAGAAGCGGTATAAATTCCTGCTGGAACAGGCAAAACAGATGGATTTGCAGACGTATTTCTGATTTTCAAAATACCGTCATATAATGTTATCTGAATTCAACACATGACACTTTTCCCAACACCTATCCCCTTCCCCGGACTGCGGCGTACATCATATAAGTACGCCGCAGATATCCGACTTGCCCGTTCAGTTTCCACCTCCCCTCAATGGGAGGCCTTTTCTATCTCCCGCAGAGCTGTCACCAGAGGATCTTCTGATCCATCTGACAAAATATCCGGCGTGGTTCCGGCTTCTTCGCTGCTCGAACCATCGGGATTCAGTCCGTACATCATAGTATACTGTACCAGAATACCGGAGTTGGGGAGCTGAAGGAAAACAGGGTCCAGGCTTCCGATTCCATCTCCTCCGGTCTGCTCTCCCACAAGTTTTGCAAAGTCTGTCTCTTTGCAAAACACTGCAAAGGATTCACTGGCCGAATAAACCTGCGGTCCGACCAGAAGCCAGATTCTTCCTTCAAACGGCGCCCGGTAATTTCCCGGCGATACATGAAGTACGCTTTCCACATAATAATCCGCGGCCTCCAGCCCCTCCCGGTTCAGCTTAGGCAGCGCCGGCAGTTCTCCAATGGGATGAAGTTCCTCTTCCGAAAATACATTTTCAATATAAGGCCGGTTATTCTCACTATCTGCCAGAAGCGCATAATTGGTACAGGATATCGATTCCTCTATAAACGGCGATACCAGGAGATTCTGCCAGTAAAGCTCACTTCCTCCGCTGTTTTCGGTCACATCAATTATCAGATCTGTATAACCTTCCAGTGAATCAAAAAGCGAAAAAAGCTGTTTTTGATCCTCTTCATATTCTGCGGGAAAGCTGTCGATTTTTACATAAGCGATTCCAGAAGCCGGAAGCTGCAGCGTATGAATATTGGCTGCTTCCTCCCCGGCCGTTTCTGTTCCGGCATTTTCACCGTCACTCTCATCTTCCTGCGCCTCCAGCATCTTTTTCAGCTTCTCGTAACCTTCTTTTGTCCCGGGTGATTCGAGTACCTCTTTCCAGTGAGTCCTTTCCTCTGCCTGAGTGTCTGCCTGTCCGTCTGTCTGACTGTCACAATAGGCGGACAGATAGTCCTGATAAGCTTCCGGTTCAATGAGCCACAGATGGCCATAAGTTCCCAGAAGATATAGCGTGCTGTAGACCGCGCTGTAAAACGCCTCGTCGCTGTCTGTCTCTTCTATCATCTCCCGATAATCCCGAAAGATATCCTCTGCCGGATAATCCGGATTTTCCCGATCATGTATGCCAAGGCAAAGGTAACTGTCCTTCAATGTGCTGACCAGATAATCGAAGTCTTCCAGCCGTTGTTCCCGGGTAAGTCCCAGCGCGTTTTGAAACGCCGGATTCCAGTCTTCCACACCACTGGCTGCGGCGCCGCAGCCGGATATCAGGCTGAAAGCCAGCGCTGCTCCAAGAATCCGTCTCCATTTTTTCCCTGTCTGTCCCATCTTCCTGTCCTCCTCTTTCTAATGAAACTGTCAGCCCTTTATTGTGTTTTCCGGCCCGGATTTCATCTTCTATAAGATTAAGAAAAATTTCTTACAGACAGCTGAAGAAAATTCTTTCAGGTTTCTTACATTTCAGCGAAATCTGTTTATTTAGAAGATTCGATTTCAAAAAAAACATCCCCCTCAGGGTCCGAAGCAATAAGCCCAGACTCTGAAAGGGACATTTTATTTCTTTATTTCCTTACTTTTATATCATCCTCATGCGCAGGCTGCCTGCAGCTCCTCTGTTCTAGCAGATCTCCGCTCCCGCAGGCATATCCTTATCCGGCGTCATCAGCGCCAGATTGCCGTCCGCGTCTTCCGCGCAGAGAATCATTCCCTCAGAAAGCACTCCAGCCAGCTTGGCAGGTTTCAGATTTACTACCACCATAACCTTCTTGCCGACCATTTCCTCCGGCGTGTAATGGGCCTTGATTCCGGATACAATCTGCTTCACCTGGCTGCCGATGCGCACCTGGGAGCACAGAAGCTTCTTGGACTTCTTTACCGCCTCGCAGGCAATGATCTCTCCTACCTGGAACTGAAGCTTCTCGAAGTCTTCAAAAGTAATCTCTGCTTTCGGTTCAATATCAATAACAGCCTTTCCGTTGTCTGCTCCATCGCTTCCGGCTCCGGCAGCGCCTTCTGTATTTCCCGCAGTCCCCGCTGTACTTCCTGCTGCCTCGGCCGCTTTTTTCTCCTCTACCTTTGCCAGAACCTCATTCACATCCAGACGGGCAAACAGGATCTCCGGCTTATCTGTTACCTTTGTACCGGACTGATACAGCCCAAACATATTCATGACTTCCAGAGAACGCTTCTTTGCGCCCAGCTGAGCCAGAATTTTCTCAGCAGTCTCCGGCATGAACGGCTCCAGCAGGCAGGCTCCGATGCTGATGCTCTCTACCAGGTTATAAAGCACGGTTGCCAGCCGGTCTTTCTTGCTCTCATCCTTTGCCAGAGCCCAGGGCATGGTCTCATCGATATATTTATTGCACCGCTTGAACAGTGTGAAAATCTCTGTAATCGCGTCTGCCACGCGCAGCTCGTCCATCTTCTCAGAAGCCTTCTGAGCAGCTGCCACGGCAGTCTCCCGCAGCTCTCTGTCCACAGGTTCAATGACGCCCGCATTGTTCACCACGCCTCCAAAATACTTGTTTGACATGGAAATGGTACGGTTTACCAGATTTCCCAGGGTATTGGCCAGCTCGGAATTGATACGCTCCACCATCAGCTCCCAGGTGATTACGCCATCATTATCAAAGGGCATTTCATGCAGCACAAAGAAGCGTACTGCGTCTACGCCAAACATATCCACCAGGTCGTCCGCGTAAAGTACATTGCCCTTGGACTTGCTCATCTTGCCGTCGCCCTGCAGCAGCCAGGGATGCCCGAACACCTGCTTCGGCAGCGGAAGATCCAGAGCCATCAGGAAAATCGGCCAGTAAATGGTATGGAAGCGGATAATATCCTTTCCGATCAGATGCAGGTCTGCCGGCCAGTTCTTCTTGAACAGATCGCTGGACTCTCCATCACAGTCATAACCGATTCCGGTGATGTAGTTGGTCAGAGCGTCGAGCCACACGTACACCACATGCTTCGGATCAAAATCCACCGGGATTCCCCACTTAAAGGAGGTACGGGATACACAGAGATCCTGCAGGCCCGGAAGCAGAAAATTATTCATCATCTCATTTTTCCGGGACACCGGCTGAATGAATTCCGGATGGCTGTTGATATGATCTATCAGGCGGTCCGCATACTTGCTCATACGGAAGAAATACGCCTCTTCCTTCGCCGGCTGCACCTCACGGCCGCAGTCCGGACACTTACCATCCACCAGCTGTGACGGAGTCCAGAAGGATTCGCAGGGAGTACAGTACAGTCCCTCATAGGAGCCCTTGTAAATATCGCCCTGGTCATAGAGCTTCTTGAAAATCTTCTGTACCTGCTTCTCATGGTAGTCATCCGTCGTGCGGATAAATTTATCATAAGAAGTATTCATCAGATCCCAGATACGTTTGATTTCCCCAGATACCTGATCCACAAATTCCTTGGGCGTCACCCCCGCTTCCTGAGCTTTCAGCTCAATCTTCTGTCCATGCTCGTCGGTTCCTGTCTGAAAGAACACATCGTATCCCTGCATTCTCCGGAACCGCGCAATCGCGTCCGCCAGTACGATCTCATAGGTATTTCCGATATGCGGCTTGCCCGAAGTATAGGCAATCGCCGTCGTCATATAAAACTTCTCTTTTTCCATCCTTATTTCCCTTTCTTTTCTCTCAACCTGCAAATGATACTGCAAAACCTCAAAATTACACTTGTAAAATTCACGCGCCAGGCGCAAAATCAAGAAGAGTATCTGAACCGCGTCCGCTTGGCTCACTGCCTGCGGGAATAAAAAACCCGTCTTCTTTATCACTAAAGAAGACGGGATATTCCCGTGTTACCACTTCTGTTCGCCTGCCCCTCGCGGGAACCGGCCTCTGCGGGTACGGGACGGCTCTTCATAGCTCCGCGTCCTTATACCCTTCCGCTGTAACAGGCGGCCCTGTCACGTCTTATCGCAGATTCTCTGTGCTCTGCGTTCATCCGTACCGCTCGGAAACCATCTTCAGCCGCTTTGCCTTCATCCCTCTCAGCTTCCGGGAATTCTCTGTAAAAAGCGCTTTCAGCCTACTCTTTTCTTCATAGCGTTTGCAGTAAATATGCGGTTTTCATATAAATGAGCGTAACACGCAAGAATAGCTTTGTCAAGCCGTTTTCTCTTTTGTTTTCTCTGCAGCTTCTTGCCCTGTCCTCCATTCGTTCCGCTCGCAGCGCTTCTCATGTGCTACTGCTCTTCTCTTCCGTATTTCTCAAAATACTCCCGGGCCTGTTCCGGCGTCAGGAAAAACCTTCGCTCCAGCTTGGAAAGAATCCGCTTTTTCGGGATATTTTCTTCCAAATTGTCCAGAATAAAGGCACAAATTCCTTTCTGAATTCCTTGCTGAATTCCTTGCTGCAGTCCCTGTTCCAGCCCTTGTTGCAGCCCTTGTTCCAACCCTTGCTGCAGTCCCTGTTCCAGGCCTTGTTGCAGCCCTTGTTCTAACCCCTGTTCCAAGCCCATGGCCCGGCCTTCTTCCAGGCCCATCTCAATCGCTTCTTTCCGGAGATATTCTCTCTCCGCCTTCTCATCATACTCTGTCAGCAGCATCTTACGCACCTCCATTTTGCTCTTCCTGAGAATATCCTCTAATATTCCCCGATTCATGCAGGCTTCGATTCCCTGTTCCACAGCGTCTTCCAGCACCATTCCCGCTCTCAGGTTCCGGCGGATTTCTTCTATGAATTCAGAATAATCCTTAAGCCTGCGGCAGCGTTCCATGATTTCCTGATTGTGTCCGTAATTAATATTAAGTACAACAGCTCTGCATTCCAGACTGGGAAGTTCGTCCTTTCCCTGGCTTTGAAAAGAGTCTGACAGCAGAAGCTGTATCTGATCAGGTTCCTCTTTTGTACCATTGTAGAATACCACATACCTGGGAAACGGCAGCGGCAGCCTTCTCCCGGTTCCGGTCAGACGGTAACCATTCTCCTCCAGATAACGCTGGTACAGTTCCGCGAAGTACAACAGCCCTCTCAAAGGCATATTTTCATTCCATGTGCTCTGATGTTCATACAGATTCACAGTCGCGCCCAGGAGAAATGACAAATCATTTTTCATGCCAAGATAAAGCACATCCTCCAGCGTATTGATTTCCAGCTCTTCTGTATCCTGGTATTCCGTCCCGTTTATCGCATTGTAAAGCTCCAGCAAATCCCTTTTATTCTGAAAGACGAAGCGGAACAGCCTGTCTTTATATTTGCGGTTTATCCTTTGTGCCGTTCTGAATTTATACCGCTTTCTTTTCACCCGGTTGGTTTCTCCTTTCATTATACGTTTTTAATATCCGGCCTGCAAGATCAGAATGCGGCAGTCATAGGCATCAACTCCTTCTTCTGTTACTGCTCACTTCGTTCACAGTAATCTCCGTTTTTATTTGAGGCTTTGGGAATAGGAAAACAGAACTGTTTTCCCGGGCAGATCGATCATCTGCAATATCAGAATACCACAGCCGGGAACTACGCACAACTGCTTTTATTTCTTTTCATCCTTCCTCTGGGGCTTCTTGCAGGCATAAGCTTCCTCTGCTATAGTATATACAGGATTTTTACACAGAAGGAAATCGAACCTAAAGGAGAACCTGTTATGTCAAAAAAGACGTTATCACCTGAGCAGAAGCGTCTGGATACGGATATCTGGATCATTGCGCTGGTTACCCTGGCCGTTTTCTGCCTTTATGCCGCAATGGGAAATCAGTTAACCCAATTTGTCCTGGACAGCGGCCGCCCCATTTTTCCCCGGCTGCTGGTGAACGCCGGTATTCAATACGGCGTCGCCGGACTCGGCATCACGATTGTCTGTATTCTCCGCAGGGAGGCATTTTCCTCCTTCGGACTCAGAAAAGAACAGGCTGGAAAAGCTGTTCTGGGAACCATACTTGTCTTTCTTCCCCTCCTCTGCTGCCGGTATCTTTCGGGGCAGATAAAAGGCTGGCAGCCCTTCAGTATCTTAATCACAGAAGATGTGCTGAACAGCGGTTTTCCCCTTTCAGTTCTGGGAATGGCAGTAATTATCCTGGTCTGGGGATTTTTTGAAGGTTTTAACTACGCAGTCATCAGCGAAAAAATAAACCGCAGATATCCTCCTGCCGGACTCTGGCTGGATATGGGCGCTGTCATCTGCGCCGCTGCCTGTCTGCTTCTTCATCCCTTCAACACTTCCTTCTGGGGAATCGTTGAGCTTATCACCACTTTCACGGCTATCTATGGAATGCTGATAGTAAAAAGGCAGACCGGAAACGCCTGGGGCTGTGTTTTCGCTTTCTGCTTTATCTGGAATGCCTTTTAAATTTCCAGTTTTCTTCCAGATATGCCGATAAAATACTTTGTTTTCTCTTTTTTTATAAACTTTTAATAATTCAACGCCAAAAAATCTGATTTTTCTCTTGACAAGCGGTGCTATAATAAAACTGTAATTAAATAACGAACACTTAACAATACCTGTTTGTTCTGCAAAGTGGAAGGCTGCTAAGCGATTCAGATTTTTGGAGGAAAAGATAAATGAATACTTTAAAAGCTGAAAAAAGAGACATGACAACAAAAGCCAAGAAACTTAGAAGAGAAGGTTATGTAACGGGCGTTATCTACGGCCGCGAGATGGCGGAATCCATTCCGCTCAAAATCGAAAAACCCGCTGTAGAGCGAATCCTTAAGACAAACGGCAAAGGAAGCCAGGTAATGCTGGAAGTAGACGGCCAGACCTATGACGCTCTGATCAAGGAAATTGATTTTGATACCCTGAAAGGGCAGCTTCTGGAAATTGACTTCCAGGCTCTGGTAAGCAATGAAAAGGTACATTCTGTAGCTGAAATTATCCTTTTAAATCATGAAGCTGTTCAGGGCGGCGTGATCCAGCAGATGCTGCAGGAAGTTTCCTACAGAGCTCTGCCCGCCGCATTAATAGATAAAATCCGGGTGGATGTAAGCAGCATGAAGGTGGGCGACACCCTGAAGGTGGAGGATCTGGACATCGCAAAGAATCCGGATATTGATCTTCAGACTCCGCTGGACGCTGTGATTGCTACTGTTATCGAGGTTCACAATGCTCCTGCGGAAGATGAGGGTGAAGAAGATACCTCAGAGGCTTAAAGCCCTGCATATCTGCTTCACAGAGTATACCGGCAGTTAAGGCCGAAGATATGGCTGAACTAAAATTTTATACCGGCATGGTTCTCAAAAGGACCATGCCGGTTTTTATTTCCCCCGTTTTTTATTTTCCACGGCTTTTCCGCTTCCAGCCTTCCGGCCTGCCTTTTGCTAATCACAGGCTCTGCGCAGCAGAATGCCGCAGACGAATGCGGCCACAGCGAAAATCAGCAGCAAAGGCAGCACATCCTCCAAGCGGAAGGCGTTTTCCGTCATCAGCCTGTAACCCCAGAAAGCTGGAAACAGCTTTCCCACAGCCTCGAAACCTGCCGGAAGCAGCTCACCCGGAAACATGATCCCGGAAAGCAGGATGGAAGGCAGGAACACAAGAATGGAAAACATTGACGTTTGCGTCTGATCCTTTACCGCCAGTCCGATGACGGACGCGGCGCTTAAGGAAATCAGGATAAACACAGCAAGGCCCGCAAAATACGCTCCTGGATTTTCCGGAATTTCAGCGCCAAAAGCAAGAGGCGCCGCCGCATAAAGAATCACGCTCATCATAAACAGGTGTATAAACGCCGAAATATTTGTTAATACAAGACCGAGGCAGAACGGAACCCCATTTACCCTGTAAACCTTCCGGATTCCGCCGCTGTAGATTTCCACCAGAGAAGGCGGAAGGCCAATCAGCGCTCCCATAGATACGCCAAACACTGTCATGGACTGAATCAGCGTCTTTCCCGCATCAGGCATGACCGCCGTAAAGATGCCTCCCATCAGAACGAAAAACAAAAGCGGAACGATATAGCAGGTAATAAGCAGCGTTTTGCTCCGTATATCCATCTTCCACTGCAGCGATATTCCGTACAGAAAAGCTCCCATGTGTCATCCTCCTTTTGCGATTTTCATAAAGTGCTGTTCCAGCGTTCCCCGGTCCGTCCTGATCTCCAGAATATCCGTTCCACTCTCCCTGTACCGGGCAAGCAGCGAAAGCAAGGCGTCTCTGATATTATCCGTTTCATAAGCATCAGTTCCGCACGCCGTCCGGACAGAAATATGGTAATGTTTTCCCACTTTTTCATGAAGTTCTCCCACCGTGCCGGTAAAAGCTATCTTCCCCTCTGTCAGAATCCCTATCCGGTCGCAGAGACTTTCCACCTCAGCCATGTCGTGGCTGGCCAGCATGATGGTCTTCCCACGGGCCTTCAGCTTCCGGATCTGTGCGTGAAGGGAAAGCCTTCCTTCCACATCCAGGCCCGCCGTGGGCTCATCCAGAAAAAGAATATCCGGATTTCCGATCAGCGCCAGAGCCAGGTGAAGACGCCGTTTCTGGCCTGTGGACAGCTGATAATACTGCTTCTTTGCCAGTCCATCAATCCCCAGAGCAGCAAGCATCTCCCTGTCAGGCGCGGTTTTATTCCATCCGGCAAAAAGCTTTACCGCTTCCATAGCCCGGATATGCTCTGGCAGAGAAGCGGATTGAAGCTGAATCCCCATTCTGCCATGAACCGCAATGCTGCCAGCGTCACATTTCCTCAGTCCCTCTATACACTCCAGGGCTGTGGTCTTTCCCGCGCCGTTTACACCGAGCAGCGCGAAAATCTCTCCCTGACGCACACGAAAATCGAGACCTTTCAGCACCTCATGCGCCCCATAGCTTTTCCTTAATCCTCTGATTTCTACGGCATTTTTCATGGCGCTTCCTCCCCGAACGGATCTGTCCCCAGCCCGGAAAAATATACGTCCAGTACCTGCTCAATATATCCGTTCGCAGCCTCCTGCTTCTCCTTCCACTTCGGGTTGGTGTTCACAGTCTGTCCGAATTCCACCAGCTTTGAGAGCATGCTCATGTCACCGCCGGTAAATTCTGTAATCATATCCCAGTAGTCTTTCGCGAATTTCTGTCCTTCTTCACTGTCCGCAGGGCTGCCTGCGTTCCGAAGCTGCAGCGCCCTGTCCTGAAGCTTTATAAAACGATCCATAAACGCCTGTCCGCTGTCCTTATCAAAACGGCCTCGGATGTGATCCAGCATCTGATCGTCAAAATGCTTAATCAGCCAGTAGAATTCATTTTTCATCCGCAGATTTACAATAATATCCGCGTATTTTTTGAAATCCACAGACTGCATCTGGAGCACTTCTTCCCGCAGCGCCTCCAGTTCCCTTAAGGATTCCGACAGTTCTTCTATCTTGTTTCGGACAGCAGACGCCTGATCTTCCAGGGCATCCGCCACCTCTGCCGGAGTATCAAGGGAGATGAGCCTGTTTTTGATATCATCCAGAGAAAAGCCAAGATTCTTCAGGGACAGAATCTGATGAAGCTTTACGATATCCTTATCTGTATAGAGTCTCCGTCCACCCTCGCTCAAAGCGGACGGAGACAGCAGGCCCTCTCTGTCATAATGCTGCAGTGTCCGCACAGTAACACCCATTCTTTTCGCGGCTTCCCCCACCGTCATATAGCCTTCCGGTATCGCTCTGTATTTTTCCATTTCCGTTTTACCTCCTGACTGAAAGTATAACTCATTACGCTGCGTCACAAGCAAGCCCCTTTTCAAAGCAGACGCAAAAATTTTTTCTTTGAAATCTCCGCAGACCGGGTGTTCCGCCTCAAACTGCTTTTCTCCCAGGACTTTAATTGCTGTTCTTCTCATAAGATCCTATAAGATTTTTTCAGGTGAACGCAATTGAAATTTATCAAAAAAAGAACGGAAACGGGGCGGAAGCCTTCCAGAATCCTTCTGTTTCTCTTCCTTTTTCCAGCGCTGCTGCTCTGTGCGCTTTTCCTTTTTCTCTGCACGGACGGAGAAAAGGAGCAGACAGCCGATGAAGCCTTCAAGACCTTTACCAGCAGGCTTTTCCTGTCAAACGTATCTTCCAACACACTGACGCTTCACTATACACTGGCTGACCCGGAGGCCGCAGGCATCACAGACGCTCCTGTGTCCTTCGGAGAATATTCTGCCTCCGCAAAGGAGTGCTCCGCAGCCGCTTTGGAAAACGCGCTGGATACCCTGTGTTCTTTCCCGAAGGAAGAACTGTCTGCCTCCAACCGTCTGACCTATGACATTCTCCGAGTGCAGATTCAGAGCGAGCTGGCCCTTGCCGAATATCCTTATTATGAAGAAATTTTAAGCCCTCTGCTTGGAACCCAGGCCCAGCTTCCTATTCTGCTGGCTGAGTACAGTTTTTCCTCCAGGGAAGACATCGAAACCTATCTGGCTCTTCTGGAACAGATCGATTCCTACTATGAAAGCCTGCTTGCTTACGAGCGGGAAAAGGCAGAAGCAGGCCTTTTTATGCCGGAGAAGACTGCGGAGGCTGTAATCACTCAATGCCGGGATTTTGTCTCCGATCCCGGCAGCCATTTTCTGCTGTCTTCCTTTGAGGAACGTCTGGCCCAGGCGGATTTTCTTTCTGAAGAAGAACGGAAAACCTACGCGGAAGCCAACCGGGCCCGCGTCATCGGTCATGTGCTTCCTGCCTATGAGCTCCTGGCAGACGGTCTGGAAGAGCTCAAAACATGCGGCACAAACCCTTACGGCCTCTGCTATTATCCGGAAGGGGCCGCCTATTATGAAGCCCTCATAGACTGCACCATTGGCTCCGGACGCAGCATGACAGAAATCCGGAATCTCATCGACGGGCAGCTTCTGTCCGATGCCCGGCTGATGGCAGATATCATTACCAGGCGGCCCGAGCTTCTGACTCACCTTTCCCGCCAGATAGAATCCCAGGCTCCGGAGGATATTCTGGCAGAACTGCAGGAAGCTATCCAGGCAGATTTTCCCGCCGTAAATTCCGCCTCCTGTACCGTCAAATACGTGGCCCCTTCATTGGAAAGCTACTTAAGCCCTGCCTTTTATCTGACACCGCCTCTGGATCAGATGAACAGGCATGTCATCTACATCAACCAGGGCGCTGATTACGATGAGCTGACGCTTTTCACGACCCTGGCCCATGAGGGCTGGCCCGGCCATCTCTATCAGACTATGTATGAGGATTCACTGAAGCTTGATCCGGTACGAAACATTTTCTATTTCGGCGGATATGTGGAAGGCTGGGCTGCCTATGCGGAACGATACGCCTACCGCTTTACCTCTCTGGATTCTGATTCCGCGGAGCTTCTGGCCGCCAATTCTTTTCTGGTCCTGGGCCTGTACGCCAGGGCCGACACAGGCATCCACTACGAAGGCTGGAAGCCGGAGGATCTGGCCGCTTATCTTGAAGCTTTCGGAATCACCAATGAGACGGCCCTGGACTCCATCTATCAGGCCATCGTCCAGAATCCGGCCAATTATCTGAAATATTATCTGGGCGCCGTGGAGATCCTGGAATTAAAAAAAGAAGCACAGGAAACCTTCGGAGAGCATTTTGCCATAAAGGACTTTCATGAATTTATTCTTTCCATCGGACCCGCTCCCTTCTCTGTGATCCGGGATTATCTTTACGGCTGGACGGGAACAGACTGAAATACATCTGGGCGGAGTGCGCCGGACCAAAACAGGCGGGGCAGCAGACAGAACTCTTTCCGTCTGCTGCCCCGCCTATTTCATCATTCCGGCCAGCCAGATACTGGCCGCCACCCCCACCAATGTGGCCAGCAGAGCTCCGGCCAGCGTGTAGCGCGTCTTCTTTACCTTTGCCGTCATAAAGTACACGCTCATCGTATAAAAAATCGTCTCCGTACATCCCATCAGAATCGATGCTGTAAGACCCAGATAGGAGTCCGTCCCGTATTCCTTAAAAATATCCAGCGCCAGCCCTGTAGCCGCCGATGCGGAAAACATCCTCACAATCGTAAGGGGGACTAATTCTGACGGAAAATGGACTAATTCTGTCATCCGTCCCAATGTTTCTGACAGAAAATCCAGAAAACCGGAGGCCCGGAGCACCCCCACTGCCACCATCAGCCCCACCAGCGTGGGCATAATCTGAAGCACTGTCTGGAACCCGTCTTTTGCTCCTTTTACAAAATCGTCATAAACCGGGCGCCGGGCCAGAAGCCCATGGGCAACCACATAGAGGATCAGAAACGGAACCAGCATATCGGATATGTAGAGAAGAATCTGAATAATCCTATTCACGTCCTGCGCCTCCCATCCATCATCTTGCAGAATACCACCGCAGCTATCGTGCTCAGCAGAGTGGCCGCAAGGGACGGCGCTATGACTGCCGCCGGATTCACGCTTCCGTACTGGCTCCGGTAGGCGATAATGCTGACAGGGATCAGCTGCAGAGACGAAATATTCAAAATCAGGAAGGTACACATCTCATTGCTGGCCACGCCTTTAGGCACAGCCTTTCTTCCGCCCACCGGATGTGTTTTCCGTTCCTCCTCCAGATCTTTTAATGATTCCATGGCCTTCAGCCCTGCCGGAGTCGCGGCCCAGCCAAGGCCGAATACATTGGCGATAATGTTGGCCGTGATGTATTCTCTGGCCTTATGTCCTTTGGGAAGTCCCGGAAACATGAAACTGATAAAGGGCTGGATCTTTTTTGTGGCCCGTCCGATAACTCCGCTTTTCTGCGCGATCTCCATCAGTCCTACCCACAGAGACATAACTCCTGTCATGGTGATACACAAAGTCACGGCTTCTTTGGCAGAATCAATGGCCGCTGAAGTAATTTCCGGCAGCCTTCCGTTAAAAGCGCCATAGACAATTCCCAGCAAAAGCATGGCGCCCCACAGATAGTTCAACATTCCTTATTTTCCTTTTCTATTGTTTTGTACAGTATATTTTCTGTGATTTTCTTCTATGTTTTGTTTTTCGTCTCACATTTTTGTCGAAATTTGCCTTTTCCATCCCCTGTTTTTTCTCTCAATTTACTTTATATGACTATGAATTCCATAATTATCAATTTTCAAAAATAATTTCTCTCCGATTAGTGAAATTTCTATTGGAATCTTGTCGTTTTTTTGTTATACTAGAGGTTATCAAGTGTTACCATCATATAAGGAGGAGAAGCAATGAAGAACACCGGAGTAGTCAGAAGGCTGGATGAACTGGGACGTATCACGCTTCCAATGGAATTACGTAAAGTATTCGGCATTGAAGAACGCGATTCTCTCGAGATCTATGTTGAAGATGACAAAATTATTTTGAAAAAGTATGCACCGACGGATATTTTCACTGGAGAACGCGAAGACCTCATTGAATATCATGGCAAATTGGTTTCAAAGAAGTCTATCGAAGAATTAGCGAAGAAAGCTGGTTTAATCTAATAAATATCCGTACAAAAACCGGCAGCCATAAGTTCCATCATGGTTACCGGTTTTTGATGCTATAGATACAGGACATAGTCTGACAGAAGTGGGAATCCTGCGGCGCAGGATTCTTTTTTACGCCTTCTCCTCTTCTGTGAGCAGAGCCTGATAGATCTCTCTGCGCGGCACTCCCCGATCCCGGGCTGCCAGCCGCATGGCTTCTTTTCTGGAATTCCCCTGGGACTCGTACATTTCCACATGCTCCCGGGGAGTCATTTCTTTCCAGGCTTCCTGCTTTTCCTTCAGAATCTCTTCCGCAGCCTTCCCCTCGATCACGAGCACACACTCTCCCCTCGGTTCCTGCTCCCGATAATGGGAAAGGGCCTTCTCAAAATCTGTCCGGAAAATTGTCTCATGCTTCTTGGTCAGCTCACGGCAGACAGATATTCTTCGGTTTCCGAGTGTCTCCAGAAGTTCCTCCAGAGTCCGCACCAGACGGTGGGGCGCCTCGTAAAGCACAATCGTCCGGGTCTCACTTTTCAACTCCTCCAGCACCTTACGCCGTTCCTTTTTATCCGCAGGCAGAAAGGCCTCAAAGGCAAAGCGTCTCGTACCAAGGCCGGAAAGCGTCAGCGCCGTCACACAGGCGCAGGCTCCCGGAAGGGCTGTTACCGTGATCCCGGCCTCCGCGCACATTTTCACCAGTTCCTCGCCCGGATCGGAAATTCCAGGCATTCCCGCGTCCGTGATTAAAGCGACATTTTTCCCTTCCTGCAGCCGGGATACCAGTTCCCTTCCTCTGTCGAATTTATTATATTCATGATAGCTGACCATAGGCGTATGTATCTCGAAATGATTCAGCAGCCTGATGCTGTTGCGCGTATCCTCCGCCGCGATCAGATCCACTTCCTTCAGTATCCGGACAGCCCGGAAGGTCATATCCTCCAGATTTCCGATTGGCGTCGCGCACAAATATAAGGTTCCCTGCATCTTTTACTCCTCTGTCTGTACAGGCGCAGATGGAACTTCTCCGCTCTCACCGGCAGTCCCTGAGGCCCCTGCGTTCTCCGCGGGAGACTGTTCTGCTCCTTCCGTTTCCCCGCTGCTTTCTGCTTCCGCGGCGGCCTGCGCCTCCTCCTGTTCGGCTTCCAGCTCCGCGGCTTCCCGGGCGGCCCGCGCCGCTTCTTCGGCTGCTTTTGCTTCCTCAGGAGTCAGAAGCCCCCCTTCCGTATAGGAACACTTCGCGTTCCAGAGAAGCCATTCCGTGCTGCCGTTATCATAGACCGCCTGAATCTGCTGGCGGATCTGCTCCGGACCATAGGTCTGGTGCGCGCTCAGCCAGGTGGCTGTGAAATCCTGAAGCCAGGGCCGTACCTCTGCTTTCTTCGTACCCTCCGGAATCTCTGCCAGCCTTTCCGCGGATGCCTGCATCGCTCCCGTGATGGTCTCGTAGGGCTGCAGATCCGGATGGGCCAGACCATAGACCCCGTCGTTGTAATGAGAAGGATAAATCATCGGGCAGATGTAATCCAGATGCTCTGCCATAGCCTGGTAATCCTGACCCACAATCTCAGCATCCGTCTCATTGTCAATCACCGTGCCGAAAACATCGGCCGACACCTTTACATTCAATGGAGAAAGATTCTCATAAGCGTAAGCGGTAAACTCCGTAATCACATCCGTCTTGGATTTCTCCAGAGAAGTCTCTCCATAGTCGGCTTCCTCATCCGAAATCTCGGTGGGGAAACGGATATAATCAAACTGAATCTCATCAAAGCCCGCAGCAGCAGCCTGCTTTGCCACCGCCAGCAGATAATCCCACACCTCCTGCCGGTAGGGATTGACCCAGGCCAGACCGTTCTTATCTACAAATACGCCGCCGTCCTTTCTCTGAATACAGAGATCCGGGCGTCTGGACGCCAGAATAGGGTCCTTAAACGCCACGATCCGGGCAATCAGATAGACATCCTCTGCTTTCAGCCTCTGTACCAGCCCCGGAAGATCCGCAATATACCGCACATCCGCTTCCAGCTCCTGCACCATGGGCTCTTCCATCTGATAGGTGACAATTCCCTCATCATTTTTAATATCAATCACCATGGCATTCAGCTCGCTGTCCCGGACAAGCTGTATGAGATTTTCCATTTTCGCATGACCGGCCATGGGACCTGTCACATAGATTCCCTTTACCGGTTCCGGCGGTTCGACTTTTTCTGTATCTTTGGCTTCCTCGTTTTCTTTTGTATCCTTGGTATCTGTGGTTTTTTCGTTTTCTTCCGTATCTTTGATTTCTTCTGTCTTTCCTGTCTCTTCAGAAGCCATGTCCGTCTTCTCCTGCCCGTCCGATCCAGACACTTCTTCCTGCTCTGTCACCGTCTGCGCCTGCTGAGCCTCCGGCACTTCACTCTCCGTCTCCCCGCAGCCGGATAACAGAAAAAGGGCCGCTGCCAGCGCCCCGATCACTGCCATCCCTTTTTTCATAGCCTGTTCTCTCCGCAATCAGTATCCATAAATCTCGTAAATTTCTTCCATATAAACGCCCGGTTCCCGGTACACGATGAGAGGTTTCTCCACCGTCATCCGGGGCCTGCCTCCCCGGCAGGCCTCCAGGAGCACCATATTGGGCTCCCGGTCCACATAAGGGTAGACCAGGCGCATCCTTTTCGGTTCCAGCTTGTACTTTCCCAGCGTCATGATAATCTCTGCCAGACGGAAAGGCCGGTGCACCAGATAGAAACGGCCCCCGGGCTTTAAGACCTTCGCCGTCTCCCGGGCCACATCCTCAAAGCTGCACAGAATTTCATGGCGCGCAATCGCTTTCGGAAGCTCGGGATTCTGAAGGCCGTGCTGATCCGTCATATAAGGCGGATTGCAGGTGACTACGTCAAAAGAGGCCGCTCCAAACAGGGAAGCCGCCTCCTTGATATCGCCCTCTACGATGGAAACGGAATCTGTAAGCTCATTCAGCTCCACGCTGCGTCTGGCCATATCGGCGCTTTCCTTCTGAATCTCAAGTCCAGTAAAATTCCGTCCCTTTGTCTTGCCCCTCAGGAGAATCGGAATAATGCCGGTGCCAGTGCCCAAATCCAGCGCCCGTTCCCCTTCTTTCACCCGGGCAAAGCCCGAAAGAAGAACCGCATCCATGCCAAAACAGAATCTTCCCGGATTCTGAATGATCCGGTACCCGTTCCGCTGCAGCTCATCCAGCCGCTCCCCTTCTTTCAGCTCAATCATCATCCAGTTTCGATTTCCTCTCCTGCTTTTCCAGAGCCTCCAGTTTTTTCAGCTCCTTATCGGACACGCCGCCCTTTTCCTTTTTCTTCCTGGGCCGGAATTTCAGTTCCTCCACCGGGTACTCCCGAATCTCCTTCTCGTCTCCTTCCAGGGTCACGACCACCTTTACCTTCTGGCGCAGCACATTCACGCTCTGCACTTCACCCTTCAGGCCGTCTGCCGTCGTCACAGAATCCCCGTTGCCCGGGAGGCGGCTGTTCAGCTCTTCATAGGTCTCCTGCTCATGCTTGAGGCAGCACATCAGGCGGCCGCAGACGCCGGAGATCTTTGTGGGATTCAGGGACAGGTTCTGTTCTTTCGCCATCTTGATGGAAACCGGCACAAACTCGGAAAGATGCGTATGACAGCACAGGCTTCTTCCGCAGATGCCGATGCCTCCCAGAATCTTCGTCTCATCCCGGACTCCGATCTGACGCAGCTCAATTCTCGTACGGAACACACTGGCCAAATCCTTAACCAGCTCCCGGAAATCGATCCGTCCGTCCGCCGTAAAGTAAAACAGCACTTTATTGTTATCAAACGTATACTCTGCCTGAATCAGTTTCATCTCCAGGCCGTGCTTTTTGATTTTTTCCTGACAGATCCGGAACGCTTCCCTCTCCTTGACCCGGTTGGCAGCTTCCTTCGCGTCATCCTCCGCAGTCGCGATCCGGATCACCGGCTTGAGCGGCTGCACAATCTTTTTATCCTCTACCTCTTTTGTACCGACCACAACGCTTCCATACTCCACGCCTCTGGCCGTCTCCACAATCACATGCTTCCCTCTGGGAATATTCAGCTTTCCGGGCGAGAAGTAATAGATTTTCCCCGCAGTCCGGAATCTGACGCCTATGACCTTTTCCATGTTAATTCTCCTTTATCGTCAGCATGAGAAGCTCTATCGTCAGCTCAAAGCTCACATTTGCCTTCAGACGGGTTTTCGCTTTCTCCAATGCATTTAAAATATGCTCCAGGCCCTCATAGGAACTTTTCGAGGCCTGCGCGCTGATGTAATTAATTTCATCTGAAAATATCAGGCTGTCAATCTGTCTTGTAGCCTTGAACAGCAGTACGTCCCGGTACCAGAGCGCCATCAGGTCCAGATAATCTTCTATATCCGCCTTATACTCCCCTGCTCTCCGCACTGCGTCCGTGATTTCATATATTTCCATATCATTCAGATGACGCAGAAGATGCACCACCTGATCCTTCAATTCCTGAAAATGATCCGATTCAGCCAGCCGTTTGGCTTTGCCCACGTTTCCCCTGGCGAAAGCTGTGCATACCTCCGCCTGATAATCCGGCACATGCAGTTCCTCCATCAGATATTTCCGAATCTGCTCATCCTTTACCGGCCGCAGCTTCAGAGTCACGCAGCGGGAAAGGATGGTTGGAAGAAAAGCCTCCGAATTCTCCGTAAGCAGCAGAACGATTCCATAAGCGGGCGGCTCTTCTATTGTCTTCAGAAGAGCATTCTGGGCCTGTACTGTCATCTTTTCCGCTTCATCCACAATATAAATCTTCCAGGGACTGCTGTAGGGACGTATGAGGATATCACTGCACAGCTGATCCCGGATATCATCCACACCGATAGAGCCTGGCTTCTCATGCGTTACCCGGATAATGTCCGGCTGATTCCGGCTTTCCGCCTGAATACAGGAGTGGCATTTCCCACAGGGCTCCGTGCCGCCCTGTTCGCACTGAAGGGTCTGAGCAAAGGCTGACGCCAGAAGCATCTTGCCGGACCCCTCCTCGCCATCCAGAATATAGGCGTGGGAAACCTTATTCAGACGGATTGCGTTCTGTAAATGCTCTATGATCTGTTCATGTCCGATGATTTCTGAAAATCCTGCCATATATTCTTCCCTCCCCTCGCGGATTGTCCACAGCTATGTTCAGTATAACACAGTTTTTTTATAAAAAACAGTCTTTTTCCGCTTACAGACTGGCCTGGATATAGGAATTTATTTCCTCGATGCACTCCTTCAGATCCCGGTTATAAAACCGCTTCTGGATGCCGGCCTCCTGTATCTTTTCTTCCGAAAAATCCTCGCTGTCCGCCAGAAACCGCCGGCAGAGCTCCGCATAGCGGGGCTCCTCCTGGGCTCTCTCCCGGTCAAGGGCCCGCTGCAGGCGCTCTCCGTCCTCCACCTCGATATAAAGGGGCACCACTTTATCCGCCCCATAATAATTCCTCAGAGCCCGGAAAGATTCCAGCACTCCTACTCCGATATAATCATGCTGCTCCAGATCTGTCGCTTCCGTATCCGCCGTAAAATACTTCCAGATCCCGTGAACCGTGTGATAGGCCCGAAGCTCAATCACCCTGTTCTCCGCTTCCAGCTTCGAAAGCCCATCTTCATCGGTAAAATGATACTGCACTCCCGGAGTCTCACCGACACGCATGGGACGCGTGGTATACAGAACCAGAGGCTCCAGATTCAGTTTCCTGTTCTCCAGCAGACTCTGAAAAATCGTATCCTTCCCTGTGGAGCTTTTGCCGATGATATAAAATAATTTTCCCATTTCTTCATTTCTCCTCGTATCTTTCAGAAGCTTTGGAGGCCCAGGCTTCCAGCCTGCTGCCGGGCCGCAGACGCGGTCCGGCTGTCCCTTCCGTTATCTCTCCCTGACTATGGGCAGCTCCCTGCCTTCCCTCAGGCCGTGCACGGCAAAACCAGCTTCCAGCCATTCTCCGATCCGGCAGACCGCCTCTTCCGTAATCCGCTCTCCCGGCACAAGCAGCGGAATCCCGGGGGGATACAGGTACACATAATCCGCCGCGATCCCTCCCGCGGCGGCCGAAAAGGAGCAAAGCTCCTTTTCTCTCTCCGCCGCCTCCGCAGCCGTCAGGACAAAGGGAAGCCGGGGAATCCCGGCTTCCCCCGGGAATCGTCCTGTCTTTTCCCTGCATCCTGCGTATTCTCTGTCCAGTTCATGGAGCGCTCTGCTCAATCTGGAAAAGCCCTCCTCTGTATCAGCGATACTGGCGATACCGACCACATAATCCGGCCCGCTCATTTCCATCTGCAGATGGTACCGCTCCAGAAGAAGTTCCGAAAGGCGGCTCCCCGAAAGTCCTGTCCTCCGGGCAGAAATCAGAAGCTTGCTCCGGTCAAAATCACAGGCGCCGGCTGCCTGTCCGTTCCCTTCCGGTTCTCTTCCTGCCGTTTCTGCCAGATAGCCGGCAGCCATATCATCCCCGGCCAGGTACAGTGTTTTCAGATCCCGGCAGCTTTCCCGGAAGGCAGAAAGCCCCTTGACATGTTTCCGGAAAAGCTCCGTTCCCTTTCGCTCCAGCAGATCCACGCAGGCATCGATGGATGCCATCAACACATAAGACGGGCTGCTGCTCTGATATACCGAAAGGTAATGCCGGATTCTCTCCCTGTCCGCCAGTCTTCCCTGAATATGCAGAATCGCCGTCTGGGTCAGCGCAGGCAGCGTCTTATGTACGCTGTGAATCACCACATCCGCTCCGGCGCTCACCGCATCCTCCGGAAAATAATCTGAAAACGGAAAATGGGCCCCGTGAGCCTGATCCACGATCAGCGGGATTCCATGTCTGTGGCAGACCTCCGCGATCCCTCTCACATCCGAACAGACGCCGTCATAGGTAGGGGAGGTGATGATGACAGTCTGAACAGGATGTTCAGAGGCCCTCTCATCTCTGGCTCCATATTTCTCTGCCGCAGTATTCCGGTCTTTTTCCCCGGACTGCCGTTCCTCTTTCAGGAACTTTTCCACATCCTCCGGGCAGACCGCGCCGTTTATCCCCAGCGATGGAATCTGCTGTGGATAAAGATACTCCGCCTTCAGATTTCCCAGTTCTATGGCATGATACACGGACCTGTGGCAGTTCCGGGCCGCCAGAATCCGGCCTCCCCGGCGGGTGCAGCCTGAAATGGCGCTTAAGATCCCTGCCGTGCTTCCGCCCACCAGAAAATGAGTCTCCTCCGCTCCGTAGAGGCGCGCCGCCCGTTCCTGGGCCTTCGTCAGAATTCCATCCTCCTCCGGATGATGCAGATCATCAAAGCCGTCTATTTCCGTAATATCAAACCGGTATGGATTTTCGAACTGTCCCAGAAGCCGTTTATGCCCCGGCATGTGAAAGCCGTAATAATCTGACTCCCCATAAGCCTGAAGCTTCCGGTAAAGGGGACCTCCGAAATTCCTCTTTTCCTGTTCCGTACGCGTCATTTTTCTTTCTCTTTCTCCAAAAGGGCCGCCATATCCGGGAACGGCTGAAGACTCCGCTCCAGAATTCCCTTCATATAAGCAATCAGAATTCCGTAATTTGTCATCGGCACGCCCTGGTTCTCTGCCATCTTAAGGCGGTACTGCATTTCCTGCTCATTCAGCATACAGCCTCCGCAGTGGACAATCATATGATACTCCTTCAGGTTCCGCTCAAAGCCAGTCCCGGAGGTAAAGACAAATTCCGGCTTCTTCCCCGTATAATTCTCAATCCACCGGGGCAGTTTCACCGTTCCGATATCATCGCATTGGCGGTGATGGGTACAGCCCTCGGAAATCAGGATTTTATCCCCGTCCCGCAGCGATTCCAGAGCCCCCGCTCCCCGGACTGCCTGCGCAAGATTTCCCTTATACCGGACAAACAAAATGGAAAAGGATGTGAGCAGAATGTCCTCCGGCGTATCCCGGTCCACAAGGCCGAACACCTGGCTGTCTGTAATTACCAGCTTCGGTTTTGTGCCAAGCTTTTTAAGAGTCTCCTTCAGTTCTTTCTCCCTCACCACCACAGATACGGCCCCGCTCTCCAGCACATCCCGGATGGTCTGCTGCTGGGGCAGAATCAGGCGGCCCTTGGGCGCAGCCTTGTCAATGGGAACCACAAGCACCACCAGATCCTGCGGCTCCAGAAGGTCTCCCACCAGGCGCTTCTCTTTTCCGGCCGGAACCATGCGGGCCAGCCGTTCCTTCAGCTCCTGAATCCCTTCCCCTGTCCGGGCACTGACCTGGATATGGCGCTCATCCTCCGGCTCCGCGCCGGAATTCTCTTCCCCGGCACTCTTTTCCTGTACCAGATCCCATTTATTGAAAACCACCAGATAAGGAAGCCCTCTCTTTTTCAGCTCCTCTTCCAGCCTCTCGTCCTCCGGACTCATTCCGGCAGTTCCGTCCACAATCAAAAGAGCGATGTCTGTCTTTCGCAGCACGTCCAGCCCCTTCTGCACCCGGAGGGCGCCCAGTTCCCCCTCGTCATCCAGCCCCGGGGTATCAATCAGCATCACCGGCCCCAAGGGCAGAAGCTCCATGGATTTATATACAGGGTCCGTAGTCGTCCCCCGGACCGCTGACACAATCGCGATATCCTGATTCGTAACCGCGTTGATCACGCTTGATTTTCCCGCATTCCTTTTTCCAAACAGGCCGATATGCACCCGTTCAGAAGACGGCGTCTGATTCATTCCCATGCTGATACCTCCTCTGACCTTCCTCCGATGTCCATTGTTTCAACGCTATTCTACTATAAATTCCCGCAGGGGGCAAGGCAGGCCTCGAAAGCCGTCCGGAGTAGCCGGTGTGAGACTGCAGCGGCAGGAGGCTGCGGCGGCAGAACTCCATTTATGCCGTTTTCTCTGCTGCTCTTTCATATCTTTTCACTTCCATTTACCCTTGACGTTTTCGTTCTCCAGTGGTATGATTAATCATACAAATTATATTTATCATACTTTTGGAGGCATTTATGAAATTCACAGACGGAAAGTACGCATGGATGGTCAAAATCGGAGAAAAGGGACAGTTTGTAATTCCAAAAGAAGCCCGGGAAATCTTTGATTTCCAGCCCGGCGCAGAGATCCTGGTATTGGGGGATGTAAAACGGGGAATCGCCATTCTTCCCATGGAACAGCAGGAACAGTATATTTCAAAAATATTTGCAGACATAGAGCAGGCAGATTCCGATCAGCAGGGAGGAACAGATGAGTAAAATCGTATTTTTCTGCATACCGGCCTACGGGCATACCAATCCCACCTTAAATGTGGTGAGGGAGCTTACTGCCCGGGGACATCAGGTATGGTACTATTCTTATGAAGCTTTTCGTGAACGGATAGAAGCTGCCGGAGCAGTATTTATTTCCTGTGACGGATATGGACCGGAACAGAGTCTTTCACCGGAAGATACCGCCCGCGTGGGCCGGGATCTGGCTTTTTCCATGCAGATTCTTGTGGATACCACCCTGGCCCTTGACGCAAAGGTTTGTTCCGATATGGCCCGCCTGAAACCTGACTGCATCGTGGCAGATTCCATGGCCGTATGGGGAAAGGCCGCCGCCATGAAGCTGGGCATCCCCTTTGTATCTTCCACTACTACCTTTGCCTTTAACCGTTATTCCTCAAAAATCATGCCTCAAAGCCCTGGACAGATGCTGAAAATGCTTCTGGCTCTTCCCAAAAGCAGCCGTCTCATCCGGCGTCTCCGGGACAAAGGCTATCCTGTCAAAAATGTCCTGGATATCCTCCAGAACGACGCTTCCACCCACACTATTGTCTATACTTCTCCCGAATTTCAGCCCTGCGCCGAAACCTTTTCAGACAGATATGCCTTTGTGGGGCCTTCCGTCCGTCCTGCGGCTGAAGAGATCCGGAAAACCCGGGATATCCTCATCTATATCTCCATGGGAACCGTAGTCAATGACCTGCTGCCCTTCTACCGGAACTGTATCGCCGCTTTCTCAGATATGGACTGCCAGGTGATTCTGTCTGTCGGCCGCCTGGTCCCCCCGGAAGCCCTGGGAACGCTGCCGGAGCATATTTCCGTCTTCCAAAGCGTCGATCAGATCGCCGTACTGGAAAAGGCGGACCTGTTCCTTTCTCACTGCGGCATGAACAGTGTCAATGAAAGTCTGTATTTCGGAGTTCCGCTGGTCATGTATCCCCAGACTTCCGAACAGCAGGGCGTAGCGGAAAGAGTCTCTCAGCTGGAAGCAGGCCTGAAACTGAAAAGAGCAGACCCGGCCTCCATTTCCGAAGCCGTCCGGAAAATACTTTCCGAGCCGAAATACCGGCGGAACGCCTGCCGGATCGCCGAAAGCTTCCGGAAATGTCCCGGCGCCAAAGGAGCCGCAGACAAAATCCTGCAGGTCTGCCGGGGAGAAAGAAGCGCCGTTTCTCCTTAAGTCTTTCCTCTCTGCCCGTTCCCATTCTCATCGCTCAGAAGAGCAGGCCTCCAGATACTCAAAGCATCCTATCAGCTCCCGGTAATTATTGTAGCCCTCCCGGATATGAAGGGTCTTTCTGCAGACGCGCCTGCTCTTTCCCTTCTCGATCACGCATTTTATGATGCAGTGTCCTTTCTTCTTAATGATTTTTTGAACATCCAGAATTCTCCAGCAGTTATTTTTATTCAGCTGCGTATGAAGAAAAGAATCTCTCGCCAGCAGCTCCTGGTTCTGCCGGCGGGATCGCTCGCCCATCTCTATCATCTTCAGCGCGGCTGCGGAACCAAGAAAGTCGTTTACGGCCTGAGCCGCTCCTGCCGCTTCGTTCTGGATAAAGATCCGGTACAGATCCCCGTCGCAGAGCACATAGGACACCATATTTCCGCCATAATTGAACTGATTTACAAAAAGGTACACCATCGCCGCTATGACTATCAGCATAGACAACAGAAACCCTGTGGAATTGCCAAAAACAGAATCCCAGATTATGCCGCCTGTCACAGCCAGCGCAGCCGGAACCATGATAATCAGGCAGCCGTACTTCATCATCTTGCCGGAACCATTTTCATCATTAAATACCCCGCGGGTAAAGTGAATTCCATACTCCGCCAGTTTTTCCGCCTTATGAAGCTCCTCCAGCAGCAGCTCGCCTTCCCGAAGGGCCTGCTCCTCTGTCAGAAACCATCTGCGCCCGAATCTTACCTTTCTTCCGTTTTCGTCCAGAATCAGCGCCCGGTAATGTTCATTCTGATACTCCTTTATGTACTTACTTTCTGTGGAAATCGTATACTGCTTCTTCTGCTTCATATTCTCTGTCCCCTCGATATATTTTTTATTACAGGTATGTCCGGCGCCTGCAAAAATCAAATCCGGATCTCGATTACACAGCTGATCTCGATCTCCGTCCCGTCTTCCATAATAAGCTCCTGCCTGCAGGCATCGATCCTCCGAATCCGCCCGGATGCTTCCCGGTAAGAGCCTCCCGCCTTCTTTCTGTCCGGCACAAAATATGTGATCCGCACTTCCGGCCTCTCTCCTTCGCCGGCCGGCCCGCAGGCCATCTGAAGCTTATAGTCCAGCTCCGCCCGCTCCTCTTCCGAGAGATCGGGTTTCTGTTCTGTCAGCCTGGCCTTCTCCCGGACCGCGTCCCCGTATCCGGTCAGGGCCGCGAAGGGGGAAAACTGCGCGGCCCGGTCCGTCATGGACATCTGCGGATGCCGGGAGGAAACGTGATGGGGCAGATGGATCATATCCTCATACTGCCGCTGTTCTTCCTGCTTTGTGCTCATACTGCATTCTCCCTCTCCTTTTTTAGTCTTTTCAGGCCCTGTGCCCGCCTATCTGATTGTTCCGGTCCCTGGCTGTGGCTCCTTCCTCCAGATTCATGCCTTTCAGAATCGCGTTCTTGCCGAATTTCTTCTTGATATCCAGCATGGCGTGCTGAAGCTTCTTTTCCCGCTCAGCCTCCGCCCGCTCTTCTTCCTTCTGTTTCTGAAGAGCCGCGTAGTCTGTAAACAGATCCAGCTGCTCAAATCCCGTCTCCATCTTTTCTTCCGCTTCTTTTTCCGGCAGCACATGATTGGCCGATATGCTCAGCCGCCGCACCAGAAGCTCCTTATCCACAATGCGCTCAAAAAGTCCTGTCACTGCCTCTGTAAGCTGGCGGGTCGAAGAAGTATAATTTTCCAGATTCACCGTGCCGTGGGCGTGCTTCGGTATGGCTCTCCCGTACCGGTCCGTCTTAATCTCTCCCTTGTATTTTCCGCGCAGAACAGGATCTCTCAGATTGTCGATATCATACCCCACCGTCAGAACAAGCTGGTTGGTTACAAGCCCCTTTTCCACCAAATCCAGCGCCAGCATATCCGCCATCTCCCGCGCTACCAGTTCTGCCTTTTCAAATGGGTAGGGGCACTGCAGCACCTGACCGGAAATAATGCTGCTGCTCTCGGGCTTATATGCCTTGATATCCGCTATGGTACAGGGCTCCCATCCCCAGGCATGATCAATGAGCAGCTCCGCGTTGACGCCGAACATGCCATACAGCAGGTCTTCATTGTAATAATCCGAAGCCTTTCCCAGAGAACAGCGGGCAATGTCTCCCATGGTATACAGTCCTTTTTCCTCCAGCTTTTTCGCGTAACCCGGTCCTACCCGCCAGAAATCTGTCAACGGCCGGTGGGACCAGAGCAGCCGCCTGTAAGACAGCTCATCCAGCTCGGCGATGCGCACGCCGTTCTCATCCGCCGGCACATGCTTGGCCCAGATATCCATCGCCACCTTGCAGATATACAAATTCGTCCCGATTCCTGCTGCCGCCGTGATCCCCGTAGTGTCCAGCACATCCAGAATCATCTTCATAGCCAGCTCCCGGGCCGTCATCCGATAGGTTTTCAGATAAGCAGCCGCGTCGATAAATACCTCGTCAATGGAATAGACATGCATGTCTTCAGGCGCAATATATTTCAGATAAACTTCATAAATCCGGGCGCTGATCTCCATGTAGCGCGCCATCTGCGGCGGCGCGACCACATAGTCCACCGCCAGCGCAGGGTCTGCCTCCAGCTCCCCGCTCTGACAGGAGGAGCCCTTCAGTACGCCGCCGGGCGCCTTCTGCCGGCGCTTCGCGTTGACCTCCCGGACCTTCTGCACCACTTCAAAGAGCCTGGCCCGCCCGGAGATGCCGTAAGCCTTCAAAGCCGGAGAAACTGCCAGACAAATGGTCTTTTCCGTTCTGCTCTTATCTGCCACCACCAGATTTGTGGTCATAGGGTCCAGCCCCCGTTCCATACACTCCACGGAGGCGTAAAAGGATTTTAAATCAATGGCTATATAGACTTTTTCAGACATGGTTTCCGCCCTCCGCGCCGGTATTTTCGAACATATGTTTGCTTCATTCGGATTATACCACATCCAGAAAGAAAAGAACAGTCCCTGCAGAAATTTTTTCTTCTTCTCTGCAGGGCAGCCTTTCTGTTCGCCCGTGCCTCGTTTCAGCAGCGATTCGCGGGCTCATCTTTTTTCAGTTCTATTTGAAAATATGAATCACGCCCCGGTCATTGAGATTTTTCACAAGCGAAAGTGTAATCGGAAAGCCGAACAGGCCGATCAGGCCGAAAAACTGCAGGCCAAGCAGCATGGAAAGCAGCGTTACCACCGGATGGAGCCCCACCTGGTATCCCACAAGCTTCGGCTCAATGATGTTCCGGATCACAGTAATGATAACGTACAGTATCAGCAAGCCAACGCCCAGCACCCATTTTCCCATAATCAGGCAGATAATGCCCCAGGGAATCATGATGCCTCCCGTACCCAGTACCGGCAGAATATCAAAGACCGCGATGCACGCCGCAATCAGAACCGCCCCCGGCACTTTCAGAACCGTCAGCCCTATGGAGAGCTCTGCAAAGGTAATGCAGAGAATCAGAGCATAGGACACAAGACATTTCAGCAGTGTTCCGACTACATAGCCGCGCACCTCCTCAAGTCCCTGCTTCCCCCGCTCCGGAAGCTGGCGCAGAAGAAAACCCGTTACTTTTGGAAAATCAATTGCCAGAAAAAAGGTGACAATAATCGTAATCACAATATTCAGAAACAAGCCCGGCACCGACGCCGCAATGCCGGAGATATAGGAAATGATCCGCACAGACCCGTTGGTCACAAAACTGCCCAGAGAGCCCAGGGCCGAATTTACGTTGTCGCTCAGCGCCGCTACCACGGCAGGGTCCAGTTCATCCAGCCGGTTCTGGAGATCCGCGAACAATGTCTCCAGAGCAGGCTCCAGCGTATTCCTGTATAACTGCGGCAGCTCCCGGACCGTCTCCCACACAAACATCAGCACCCTAAGCCCCAGAAAGCCAAACAGAACCGCCGCCAGCAGATAGAACAGAAGCGTAAGGCCGATGGCAGGAAGAACCCGCTTTCCATTCAGGCGCTTCGCCAGAAACCGGATCGGCCGATCCAGCAGAGCCGCGATCAGAAACGCCATCACAAAAGGCAGGACCACCGGAAGCACGTATTGAAATCCGACCAGCATCAGCAGAATCACCACTGCCCAAAAGCCGATTCGGATCAGAAACCGTTTCTGAGTTTCAATGTTCATAGGTCTCCTCCCATTTTTTCGTCCACAGGCGGAAAAACTTCGCCATCAGCGGAATATATGTCACCAGAAATATTGCCATACCTGCCCCATACACCGCTTTTCTCTTCTCCTTCGGAACCTGCATTCCCACCATCAGTCCGATGGAAAACAGGCAGAATTTCAGGAGGGCAAGTGTTTTCCAGCTGCTTTCCTTACAGTATCTGTCAGCCACATCAAACAGCTTCATGTTATCTCTGCTCCTTTCCGCACCACTGTGCAATCTCTCTAATCAGTTCCAGGGGCAGCGCCCTGTCGTAAGGAAACTGAATTGCCCCTTTGCTCGTCTTATACTCTGCAAGCCTGTCCGCAAACGCCTCTACCGCCTGGGGTCCCGGATAAAGGCCCACATGCTTTTTAAAAGCCGCAAACTGGATGAGATTGTATTTCTTCCAGTAAGTCGGCATACTCCACGAAATCTTTTCCACTGCGTCGGGCAGTGCGCCCTTTATCACCTCATTCATCCTTCTCAGGTAACCCCGGGCCTGCTCCGGCTGCCGGGAAATGTATTCCTCAATTGTCTTCGGAGCTTCCCCGCAGTAATGATCCTGGTTTCTGTTCTTAAATGTGCGCCCGCACTTCGGGCATTTCCACAGCTTCTTTTCCCGGGGCGCAGCGGAATCCACGGACTCGTCCGTCCCGGCTTTCACCGTGACCGCAATCCTGTCGCCAGGCTGCTTTCCGATCTTATTCCGGATATCCTTCCGGATTCCGATGATATAGCAGACGGAACCATCCTCATTTTTTACGCCCATGTTCACGATGCTCCCGGAATATGGTTCGCCGTCAAAGGTTACTTCCGCTTTCACTCTTCCTTTCCCAAACTCTTTCCGGATATCATACGGAAACCGCACATAAGCCCCGCCCTTATCCGGCACCGGCTCTATCACTGCCTCAAATTCATAAACCCGTTCGCCCATTCTTTCTGCCTCCGGTTCTCATTTTTTCCGCAGGATTTTCTCCATAGCCTTCCCTTTTGCCAGCTCGTCCACCAGCTTGTCCAGATAACGGATTTCCTGCATCAGCGGCTCCTCGATATCTTCCACCCGGACGCCGCAGACCACTCCCTTTATCTGTTTCCGGTCCGGATTCATTTCCGGCGCCTGCCTGAAAAAATCTCCATAGCTGATGTCCGATACCGCAGCCTGTTCAACCTCCTCCGGCGAATACCCGGTCAGCCAGGTGATAAGCTGATTGACCTCTTCGGCGGTTCTTCCTTTCTTCACCGCTTTATTCACCAGAAGGGGGTATACTTTCCCAAAACTCATGTTGTATACTTTTTCGTATGCCATCTTCTTTCCCCTGATTCTGCTTTATTTTTAAATATTTAATCTCCCGTTCAATCCCTCTTGTCTCTTACCTCTTATCTTTCATACTTCATCGGCGTATATCGGATTCCATCCTCTACCCGTTCCCTATCTGTATCTGCAAAACCGAGTTTATGGTAGACAGGCACTGCATATGGAGAAGAATTCACAGTAAAAAGCCTGTGTCCGCTGTTTTCCAGCACATACTCCCACAGCTTCCGGCCTGTACCCTGTCTGTGAAACTCTGCCTTCACAAAGAAACAGCAGATGTGCTTCCGGTTTTCGTTTGTAGCGATTACGCCTCTTAACTCTCCATTCTCATAAGCCCCGAAAAATTCCAGTGTATTCACCATAGCTTCATCATCAATAAAATCCTTAAAAGATTTTATTCCTTCCTCCGAATAATCCGGTGCTTCAAACCGCAGAAATGTCTCCCAGATTAATTCCAGCGCCTTCTGAATTTCGAGTTTATTTTCTATTTTCCTTATCTCCATAATTATCCCCCGGCATCCTGCATAACAAACACCCTGTGTCCGCCTTCTGTCCTTTTGCATCGTCCTTTCTGCTGTCTGCCTTGCTTCTACAGAAATTTCCCCGTCGCGCTCTCCGGCGTATTCCGAATCTCTTCCGGCGTCCCGGCCGCCACGATTCTTCCGCCCTCATCGCCGCCGCCCGGGCCCATATCGATGATATAGTCCGCGTTCCGGATTACATCCAGGTCGTGTTCGATGACTATGACCGTGGCGCCGTTCTCGATCAGGGTCTGAAACACCCCGAGCAGTGTCTGTACATCCAGAGGATGAAGGCCAATCGTAGGCTCATCGAAGACAAATACGGAATCTGACTGAAGCCGCCCCATCTCGCTTGCCAGCTTCAGCCGCTGGGCCTCGCCGCCGGACAGGCTGGGCGTCTCCTCCCCCAGCGTCAGGTAGCCCAGGCCCAGGATCTGCAGCACCTGGAGCCTCTGATGGACCAGTTTCATATCCGCGCAGACCGGGAGTGCCGTATTGATATCCATAGCCATAAGCTCCGGCAGAGAATACGCCTCTCCCGCCTTATTCCGGTATCTGACTCTGCCTGCGTCTTTCCCATAGCGGGAACCCCGGCATTCCGGGCAGGGAATGTCTACGTCCGGAAGGCACTGCACATCCAGGCTGATGACTCCCGTGCCATCACACACCGGACAGCGCAGCCTGCCTGTATTATAGGAAAAATCGCCCGCCTTATAACCCAGCTCCTTTGCCTCCGGCATCCGGGCAAAAATTTTCCTCAGCTCATCGTGAACGTTCGCATACGTCGCCACGGTGGAACGGACGTTGATGCCGATGGGCGTGGCGTCGATGAGCTTCACCCTCTCGATGCCTTCCGCCTCCACTGCTTTCACATGTTCCGGCAGTTTCTTTCCGGCAATGACTGCTTCCAGACCGGGTACCAGGCTTTCCAGAATCAACGTCGTCTTGCCGGAGCCTGACACGCCTGTGATGACTGTGAGGCGGCCTTTGGGAATGTCCACCTCCAGCGGATGCACGGTATGAATTTCTCCTGTAGAAAGACGGATTCGCCCTTCCGCAAAAATCTCATTCCGTGCAGGGTGGCTTCCCGCTTCTATCTCCGCAGTTCCGGCAAGAAACGGGCCAATCAGAGATACCGGATTCCCGGCAAGATCAGAAACCGTCCCTTCCGCAATGACCTGCCCGCCGTCCGCTCCGGCCTTCGGCCCCATTTCGATCAGCCAGTCTGCCTGAGACAGAATCTGCGTGTCGTGATCCACCAGAAGAACAGAATTTCCATCCGCCGTCAGATCCTGCATGACCCGGACAAGACCCAGGATATTGGAGGGATGCAGACCGATGGACGGCTCGTCCAGCACATACAGAACGCCCGTGGTGCGGTTCCGCACCGCCCGGGCCAGCTGCATTCTCTGACGCTCTCCGGTAGAGAGCGTGGAGGCCGCCCGGTCCAGGGCCAGGTATCCAAGACCCAGCTCCATCAGCCGCTTTGCCACGGTCTGGAAGGATTCACAGATACTCTCCGCCATGGGACGCATTTCCTCCGGCAGCGAAGCCGGCACGCCGTCCACCCACTCCACCAGCTGAGTCAGAGTCATCCGGCAGGCCTCGTCCAGCGTAATCCCCCGGAGCCTGGGCTGCCTGGCGGCCTCTGACAGACGGCTTCCGCCGCAGTCCGGGCAGACCTCCTCCTTCAGAAATTTTTCCACCCGTTTCATGCCTTTTTCATCCTTTACTTTGGAAAGGGCGTTCTCCACGGTGTAGACCGCGTTGAAATAGGTGAAATCCAGTTCTCCCGCCTGATTGGAGTTCTTCGCCTTATAGAAAATATGCTTCTTTTCCGCAGGACCGTCAAATACGATATCCCGTTCCTGTTCCGTCAGCTCCCGGAAGGGCACGTCTGTCCGGACCCCCATTTCCCGGCATACGTCCACCATCAGGGACCACATGAGGGAATTCCAGGGAGCCACCGCTCCCTCCTCGATGGTCAGAGACTCATCCGGAACCAGTGTATCCCGGTCAACTGTCCTTACGATTCCTGTGCCGCCGCAGGTCCTGCAGGCTCCCTGGCTGTTAAATGCCAGCTCCTCCGCGGAAGGGGCGTAAAAATGAACACCGCACTCCGGGCACACAAGCTCCTGGCCCGCCGCCACCGCAAGGGCCGGCTTCAGATAGTGCCCGTTTGGACAGCGGTGCTCTGCCAGCCTGGAATACATGAGCCGCAGACTGTTCAGAAGCTCCGTGCCCGTGCCAAAGGTGCTGCGGATGCCGGGCACGCCCGGTCTCTGGTGAAGAGCCAGGGCCGCAGGCACATACAGCACCTCGTCCACATCCGCTTTCGCCGCCTGAGTCATCCTTCTTCTCGTATAAGTGGAAAGGGCCTCCAGATAACGCCTGGAGCCTTCCGCATACAGGACGCCCAGCGCCAGGGACGATTTACCGGAACCGGACACTCCGGCCACGCCCACGATTTTATTTAAGGGAATATCTACATTGATATTTTTCAGATTGTGCACCCGCGCGCCGCGGATTTTGATTCTGTCGATCATTTTACCACCTGCTATCATTGATCTGCCTCTTATTTTGTCCTTTTCTTGTTTTCCCCTTTTTCATTTTACCCTCAGCAGGCAAAAGCGCATACAGGCAGGTCTGTATTTTTATCCTTTTGTATAGTATATCAGGAAAAGAGCACCCAGATCAATGAAAAGCCGCTGAAGACTTCGGCAGCTTTTGTTCTTATTCAGCGAGAAAAAGAGGCGGTCCTTCGACAGCCCCTTTTCACTGTTTCATTTCTGCATTTCTGCAATCGTTCTATCTTTC
>ERZ1643249.465-NODE-465-length-45797-cov-5.772638_pt1 | contig 45797 bp, 39 predicted proteins | sample MGYA00579263_ERZ1643249 | MGnify/ENA primary metagenome ERZ1643249 (study PRJEB29033, sample SAMEA4952264) | chicken gut metagenome | biome: Broiler Chicken; feature: Gastrointestinal Tract; material: Caecum | place: Ireland | collected 2018 | study: Broiler...
CTGTTTTTTCATACGGAATCTCTCTCCTGTTTTCTCTTTATTTTGTGCAGTTTTTCGGTTATTTTGTTCCGAACAGTCTGTCGCCTGCATCTCCGAGCCCCGGGATGATATAGGCATGGTCGTTCAGGTCTTTGTCCATGGCAGCGATGAAGATATCGACATCGGGATGTGCGTCCTGCAAGGCTTTGAGTCCCTGCGGCGCCGCGATCAGACAGCAGAATTTGATGTTGGTGCAGCCGCGGTCTTTGAGGAATCCGATCGCCGCCGCCGCGCTTCCGCCTGTCGCGAGCATGGGATCGACGACGATGAGCGTGCGGTCGGTCGCGTCTGCGGGGAGCTTGCAATAATATTCGACGGGCTTGAGGGTCGCGGGATCCCTGTACAATCCGATGTGCCCTACTTTTGCATTGGGGACGAGCTTGAGCATCCCGTTGACCATTCCGAGTCCCGCGCGCAGGATGGGAACAATTCCGAGGCTCCTGCCCGAGACCGTCTTTGCAATGGTCTTGCAGATGGGTGTCTCCACCTCGACATCCTCGAGCGGAAGATCGCGCGTCACCTCGTATGCCATCAAAAGCGAGATCTCCTCCGCGAGCTCGCGGAAGTCCTTCGTGCTGGTATTCTTGTCGCGCATCATCGTGATCTTATGCTGTACAAGCGGGTGATCCATGATAAAGACTTTAGCCATGATGGTGATTCTCCTCTTATCGTTTATTTTAAATTTTATCTTTTGCAGTATTTGTCTTCGATCGCAGAGATCTTTTCAATACGGCGGCTGTGGCGTCCGCCCTCAAAGTCTGTATTGAGGAAGGTGTCCACGATTTCGAGCATGAGTCCTTCGCCGATGATCTTCTGCCCGAATGCGAGCATGTTGGCATCATTGTGAAGCCTCGTGTATTTTGCGGAATAGGTGTCGTGGCAATGTGCACAGCGGATGCCGCGCACCTTGTTTGCCGCGATGGAGATCCCTATGCCCGTGCTGCAGATCAGAATGCCCCTCTCGCACTCTCCGTTTGCAACCGCCTCCGCACAAGGGAGCGCATAATCGGGATAATCGCAGGAATCCTCGGTGTTCGTTCCGAAGTCGACCACATCGTGACCATGCTCGGAAAGATAGTTCAGAAGCGTTTTTTTCAGCGTGAGACCGCCGTGATCGCAGGCGACTGCAATCTTCATAAGTATACCTCCGTTGGATGAGTTCAGCTTTTTTTTGTACAGAGATCCGCGGAAAAATATCTTCGGATGATCTCTTCAGCAAGTTTTTCGAGCATCTTCGCGGTATTTTCATAGAGAGCAAGGCTTCCGCCGTAGGGATCGGGAATGTCACACCCGATGAACTCCGCGGCACAGCAGACGTTTTCAAACGAATCGATGATCTTTTTATGCTCCTCGGTCATGCAGACGACGAGAAAGCTGTTTTCGATCATCTTGTGCCGAAGCTGGCGCGGCTTGAACGACGCAAAATCTATTCCGCGCGCGGAAAGACATGCCGCCGCATTCGGATTGATCGAATCTCCCTGTGCGGCAAACAGCCCCGCAGACGCAGAATCGACAAATTTAATTTTATTTTGTTTGATCTTTGCGCGGAAGATCGCCTCAGCCATCGGACTTCGGCAGGTATTTCCCGTACAGACGAAAAGCACTTTTCTTCTCTTCATTTCATTCCTCGGCGCAGGCCTTTCCCAGTCGGTTCTGCACCCCTTCCATGATCCCGTCTTTTTGCTGCGGCCGAACGGCGACAAGAACATCTGCGCATGTCTCGGCGCGGCGCAGAAGGTCGTAAAGGTTGGACGCCATCTCCCTTCCGTCTCTTCCGAGATCGAGCACGAGTGCGTCGTCAAAGGCGGGCGCGGCGGCGTGTTCGCAGAGCACGCGCACCTTTTTTCCCTCCGCAAGAAGTTCTTTTACACACCGCACGGCATCTGAGACATGATCCGCCTCAAAGAGTCGTGTCTTGCATGCGGGAGCATAGTGTTTGTATTTCATGCCGGGAGAGCGCACCTGTTCCCCCGCTTTCGGGACATACGATTCACAGCATCCGACGACGGACGCGATCATCTCGCGGGAAACGAGCCCGGCCCGAAGCACGACGGGAACGTCTCCCGTTACATCGCAGACCGTGCTTTCGATCCCGCCGTCAGACGCTCCGCCGTCTAAAATGAGCGGGATCCTGCCCTGCAGGTCAAAATAAACGTGTTCTGCCGAGACGGGACTGATGTGTTTGGACAGGTTTGCGCTCGGCGCGGCGACAGGAATATCGACATAGCGCAAAAAACGCTGTGCTCCTTCGTGCGACGGAACTCGCACCGCAAGCGTATCCAATCCGCAGGAGACCCTTTTGCTCACTGTTCCGCGGCTGCGGTAGACGAGCGTGAGCGGGCCGGGCAAAAATGCCTCGCGAAGTTTGCGGACATACGGTTTGTCGTCATAGACGAGCGCGGACAGGTCATAGTCCCTGTGTACGTGCACGATCAACGGGTTATCGGAAGGACGCCCTTTAACTGCATAGATGGTAGCAACAGCGCTGTCCGAGCGCGCGTCTGCGCCGAGACCGTACACCGTTTCTGTAGGAAAAGCGACGGTGCCGCCCTCTTCCAGTATTTTTTTTGCCCAGGCGAGAGAATCCTCGTCGATCGGACAGATCCTGGTCTGCATATCTTGTCACTCCTCCTCGTCCGGCGGCGGAGGCGGGGCGCCGAAACTGTCCATGGCGCCGTCGTATTCGTCGTAATCGTCAAAGCCGCCGCGATCTTCGCCTTCGTAGTCTTCGTCTGCGTCGGCATGGGAATCCGCTCCGCTTCGTTCCATGGGGTCGTCGGGAAGGAATCCCGGAGGCGGGTTGACATAGCGTACCTGATCTCCGCGGAAACGAAGCTTCACGCGGCCGAGTTCGCCGTTTCTGTGTTTTGCAATGATGAGATCGGCGGCATCTTTGACGATCTTCCCGCTCTTGATCTCCTCTTCCGTCGCCGCGACATCCGGTCGATGTATGAACATGACCATGTCCGCATCCTGCTCGATTGCGCCCGATTCACGCAGGTCGGAAAGCTGCGGCTCTTCCTTGGAAGAGATACGGCGCAGCTGTGAGAGCGCAAGGACGGGAACGTCCAGTTCCTTTGCCATGATCTTGAGGTTGCGCGTGATGGACGAGATCTCCTGCTGGCGGTTTTCCTCGCTTCTGCGCTCGCCGCTGCTCATGAGCTGAATGTAGTCGATCATCACGATGTCCAACCCTTCTTTGCGCGACTTGAGGCGGCGGCATTTGGAGAGGATCTCGGCGGGCGTGATCTTGGACGAATCGTCGATGTAGATCTTTGCCTGTTTGAGATCTGCGCTCGCCTTCCAGAGTTTTTTCCAGTCGCTCTGCGTCAGTTCACCCGCCATCGCCTTGGACATGCTCACGCGCGCAAACGAACACAGAAGTCTCTGTGCAAGCTGGATGCGCGGCATCTCGAGCGAAAATACCGCGCACACCTTGTTGTCGCAGAGCGCCGCATGTTCGATGATGTTCATGCCGATGGTCGTCTTTCCGACGCCCGGGCGTGCGGCAAGGACGATAAAGTCGGATTTTTGCAGTCCGTTGGTGATCTTATCCAGCTTTGTAAAGCCTGTATTGACGCCGCGAAGGGCGTTCTTGTCCGTCGAGATCACCTCGAATTTGTTGAGGACGCGGTCATAGCTGTCGTCTTCGCGCATGTCAACGAGCGTGGAAGTATCCATTTTCTTTGAGATGTCGAACACAAGTTTTTCGGCATAGGCAACGCTGTCCGCGGCGTCTGTGGCCTCCATTGCGCTCTCGATGATCTTCTGCGATGCCTTGATCAGCCGTCTGTTGACGCTGTCGCGTTTGACGATTTCAAAATAGGACTTATAGTTTGCCGCTGAAGGCGTGATGGTCGCAAGTTCGGTGATGTATGTAAGCCCGCCCGCTTTTTCAAGCGATTTGCTGTTTTCGAGTTCGTCTGCAAGCGTGACGAGATCGACGGGCTTGCGCGCATTGAAGACCGCTTTCATCGCGCCGATGATCAGCTTGTGCGACTCCTGATAAAAATCCTCTTCGGTGAGCTTGTCCAAGATCTCGGTCTGGGTATCGTTGTCGATGAGAAGACAGCCTAGTACCGCCTGCTCCGCCTCGAGATTGTTGGGCATTACATTCGTCTTAGCCATTGTTTATCCTCTTTCTCTCGTTTCTGCGCCGCGAAACTTTTTCTTTTCGCGGAAACGGTCTCCCGCCGCACGGAAAAGTTCCGCGAGTTCGTCCACTTTTCCCGCTTCCACGCCGCTTTTGTTCAGGATGAGCACCTGCGCGCCGCCTATGTAGAGATAGAAATTATCCCTTCTTTCGTAGATGCGTAGCACGCGGTCATACGGGATATCGTATTCTTCCACCTGTCCGCCCACGCAGATGCGAAGGTGGAACTGCGTCTTGTCAAATTCAAAAAACTGCTCCGTCTTTTCGTAACGCGGGTTTTTGCGCACGTTTTTTTCAACCTTGCCGTTCTGGAACCAAAGGTTGAACAACGGAAGCAGAAAGGCGGCGAGAAACAGCACGACCGCCGCAACGAACAGCAGAGAATTATCCGAAAGAAACCCCATTACAAAAAAAGCGATCGAAAAGAGGAAAAACAGGATGGGAAATGCGTATGTGCGCGGCCCGCGCGCGACAAAAGTGTGAAAGGTACACAGTTTTTTATATTCTTTCAGACTGTTTTTATAATATGCGTTGACCATTGCGTCATTCGTCCTCACAGCATCGTCTTTTCAAACTCGTCGAGCACGGAAGAAAACTCCTTCATTGCCGCGTCGAATGCGGTCCGTTCGGTCAGATCGACGCCCGCAAGGCGCAGAAGGTTGACAGGACTGTCGCTTCCGCCAGACGAGAGAAACTTCTTGTAATCTGAAACGGCGCTTTCCCCTTCGCGCAGGATCCTGTTTACGATGGAGATCGCGCTGATTATGCCCGTCGAATATTTGTACACATAAAACGAGGTGTAAAAATGCGGGATGCGTGACCATTCGTAAGCGATCTGCGGATCGTGTACGATCGCATCGCCGTAGTATTTCTTGTTGAGTTTGAGGTATTCGTCGCAGAGATTCTCCGCCGTGAGCGGCGTCCCCTGTTCGACGAGCCCGTGCGCAACGCTCTCGAATTCCGCAAACATCGTCTGTCTGTGAAGCGTTGTACGGATGGTGTCGAGGTAGTAATTGAGAAGATATTTGCGAAGGGAGGCGTCCTTGGTCGTCGCGAGGATGTGTTTAAGGAGCAAAACCTCGTTGACGGTGCTGGCCACTTCGGCGACGAAGATGCGGTAATCCGCCTTCGCATACGGCTGGTTTGCATTGGAGTAATAAGTATGCAGGGCGTGGCCCATCTCATGGGCAATGGTGAACACGTCGTGCGTGGTCTGCTGGTAATTGAGCAGGACATACGGATGTACACCGTACATCACCGTGCTATATGCGCCGCTTCTCTTTCCCGTCGTCTCGCAGACATCCACCCAGCCTTCGGAAAATCCTTTCCGCAGCAGATCGGTATATTCCGCGCCGAGCGGCGCAAGCCCTTCGACGACGAGATCGCACGCCTGTTCGTAAGTGAGCCGAAGCTCCGCATCGGAGACGAGCGGCGCATAGATGTCGTACATGTGTTGTTCGTCCAGCCCGAGCAGTTTTTTTCGGAGCGCAATATAGCGATGCATGGAGGGCAGGCTCTCGTTGACGGAGGCAAGAAGGTTTTCATAGACGCTGACCTCGACATCCTCTCCCTCCAGCGCGCGCTGAAGGCAGGAGGAATATCCCCTTGCCCGCGCCAGGAAGACATCTTTTTTTACGTTTCCGTAATAGGTCGCGGCGATCGTGTTGTTCAGAGAGATATAGGCGTCATAATATTTTTCAAACGCGCGGCGGCGAAGCTCTCTGTCTTCGCCGTGGAGGATCACGCCGTACACGCCGTGCGTGAGGGCGATCTTTTTCCCGTCCTCACCCTCTATTTCGCCGAGTGAGAGGTCCGCGTTGTCGATCATCGAAAAGATGTTTTGAAACTGCGAATAGACCTCGCCGCCCATCGCGAGGAGTTTCTCCTCGGGGACGGAAAGAACGTGCGCCTTGTTTTTGAGCAGGGTGCGGAAATAGTAGTCGTAGTCGGCAAAACGTGCGTCTTGCATGAAGGCAAGGAGCGCGTCTTCGTCCAGCGCGGTGAGTTCGGGTTCGATAAACGCCGTTTCGGAAGACAGCCGCACATACAGAGACATTGCGCGAGACTGCATCGAAGTATACTTCGCGACGCGTGAATCCTCGTCGTGACGCATGTGCGCGTACAGATAAAGCTTTTCCACGCGCAAGCCGACCTCTTCTTCCAGATCGAAAAGCGCGCGAAGAGAAGCGGGATCGGAAAGTTTCCCAGCAAAGCGCGAAAAGGAAATGCGCCCTTCCGCATCCGAGTAACTCTTTTCCCATTCTTCGTCCGACGTGAATAAGTCGGAGATATTCCACCTGTATTTTGCCGCTGTTTCGCTTCGCTCCATGTTGTCTCCTTGTCAGTTCTTGTTGCTGTGGATGGGCGCGGGAATGATCCCGCCGCGACGGACAAAGCGCGAGCTGTCCGCCGTATTGACGGGCATGATTGGCGCATGGCCGAGCAGTCCGCCGAATTCAACAGTATCGCCGACATCTTTTCCAGGAACGGGAATGACGCGGACCGCTGTCGTCTTGTTGTTGATCATGCCGATCGCCGCCTCGTCGGCGATGATGGCGCTGATGGTCGATGCGGGGGTCTTGCCCGGGATCGCGATCATGTCCAGTCCGACGGAGCAGACAGCCGTCATCGCTTCGAGTTTGTCGATGTTGAGTTTGCCTTTCTCCGCGGCTCGGATCATGCCGATGTCCTCGCTGACGGGAATGAATGCACCCGATAGCCCGCCGACGTGCGAGCTGGCCATGACGCCGCCCTTTTTGACCGCGTCGTTGAGCATCGCGAGGGCGGCCGTTGTGCCGTGCGCCCCTACCGTCTCGAGGCCGAGTTCTTCGAGGATGTGCGCGACCGAGTCACCCATGACGGGCGTCGGCGCGAGCGAGAGATCGACGATGCCGAAATCGGCGTGCAGACGTTTTGCCGCTTCTTTTGCGACGAGCTGGCCTGCGCGCGTGATCTTGAATGCAGTGCGCTTGATCATCTCCGCCGCCTCGGAGAGGTCTGCCTCGGGGATGTTCTCGAGGGCGTGTTTTACGACTCCGGGACCGGAGACCCCGACGTTGATCACTGTTCCGCTTTCGCCGACGCCGTGGAAGGCGCCCGCCATGAACGGATTGTCCTCGACTGCGTTACAGAATACGACGAGCTTGGCGCAACCGAGACCGTCGCTGTTTTTGGTGAGTTCCGCCGTCTTTTTTACGATCTCGCCCATCTGTCGCACGGCGTCCATATTGATGCCCGACTTGGAGGAGCCGATATTCACGGAAGAGCAGACGCGTTCGGTGCGCGCAAGCAGTTCGGGAATACTCTCCAAAAAAGTATATTCGTAATCTGCAGTACCCTTGTGAACGAGCGCGGAATAACCGCCGAGAAAGTCGATGCCGAGCTCCTTGGCCGCTTTGTCGAGCGCGAGCCCGACGAGCGTCGCATCCTGCGGGAACGCCGCACAGATGAGGCTGACGGGCGTCACGGAGACGCGCTTGTTGACGATGGGGATGCCGTATTCGCCCGAAAGGCGGTTGGCGACGGAGACGATGTCCTTCGCCTTGGCGCAGATGTGGTCATAGACCGCTTGTGCCGTGCTTTTGGCGTCGGCACGGATACAGGGAAGCAAAGAGATGCCCATCGTGATCGTGCGGATGTCAAGATGCTCCCGCTCGATCATATCTATCGTTTCAAGTACATCGGTTTTGTTGAACATATGCGAAGCCTCCCCACTGCTCAGATATTGTGCATCGCGTTGAAGATCGCTTCGTGCTGAAGGCGGATGGACATTCCGATTTTTTTACCGAGCTCCTCACATTCTTTTGCGAGTTCGGAAAGCTCGGTTTTGATTCCGCTGATGTCCACAAGCATGATCATCGCAAAGTATTCCTGTAAAATAGTCTGGCTGATGTCCTCGACGTTTACGCCCTTTTCTGCAAGAAAAGTGCTGACTTTGGCGATGATGCCTTTTTTGTCTTTTCCTGTGACAGTGACGACTGCGCGCATGATGTATCTTTCTCCTTGAAGTGTGATTTTTGAACTGTTCGGCGCCTGCCATGCCGTTCGCCGCACTCATCTTCTTTCCCCGCGTCCTGCCACAAGGGCAAAACTTATTTGCTTATAAAAAGAACGCCGATCGTGTTTCTGCCGCAGTGGCTCGTGACGATGCTTCCAGCAACAGTTTCCAGTACCTCGTCAAACGAGAACAGGTCGGCTACCATCTGTTTTGCCTGTTCGACCAGCTCCGCATCCGCACTGCTGTGCGTGATGAAACAGCGTGTCTTGTCATAGGCGGGATATTCGGCAACGAGGTCATTGATGTAGTTTTTCAGGCATCTGGACATTTTGCCGATGTATTTTTTCTTCGGGTAAAGCTGCCCGTCCTTCATCGAGATCATCGGATGGATAGACAGGACTTTTGCTCCGTAATAGGAGAGCGTCGAGCAGCGTCCCCCTTTATAAAGATACAAAAGCGTATCGGGAATGAACGAGGTATTGACCTTGGGACGCAGAGCACAGACTTCGTCATAGATCTCCTGTGCGCTCTTGCCTTCCGCGCGAAGGTCGCATGCCTTCATGACCAGAAGTCCCTGCCCCGTGGAGAGAGCCTGCGAATCGACCACAAACACCTTTCCGGGAAAAGATTTTGCTGCGGCAAGCGCAAAGCCGTGCGACCCGCTTGCTTTAGAGGAAATATTGAAATGAACCACATAATTTCCCTGTTCGACAAAAGGCGCAAAGAATGTCTCGTATTCAGAGACGCTTGGCGCTGCCGTCTTTGGGAGCTGTCCCGTTTCGTCAAAGAAGCGAAAGATGTCCGCGGGGACGATATCGATCCCGTCCCGATGGCTCTTTGCCCCGAGCATAACGCTCAGCGGCAGAATGCGGATGTCATTGGCTTCTACAAGCTCCGGGCTGAGGTCGCAAGTGCTGTCCGACGTGATAATGATTTTGCTCATTGTTTTCCTCCCTATATCTTCGTGTGGTTTCAGACGGCCTGAGAAAACAGGCCGAAAATATCCGAAAAGAATCCCCTGAACGCCATAGACCAACCTGTCACGACTCCTTCGACGTCACTGATGGAAAAGGTGCCCATCAGACGGCTGTCCATGCTGACGGGACGGTTGTCGCCGAGGACATAGATCTCCCCCTCGTCCACAGTCAAAGGATGAATGTATTCCGACCAGGAAATGCCGTCGAGATATGGTTCTTCGACCAGCTGGTATTTGTCTGTTCCAGCATCCTGTCTGTATAGTTTTCCGTTTTCCGCATAGATACTGTCACCGGGAAGACCGATGACACGCTTGATGATACGGTCCGCATCAAAATTCGGGAAAGAAATATCCGACGTGTCGATGACGACGATATCACCATGTTCGGGCGATGCCAAAGTATTGATAAAAAGATAATCCCCGCCCTTATATGTTCCGTCGCTTTGACGGACGCCGCCATACAAAGTCGGATACATCGAAGAGCCTGAGACCTGTACGCCGATGAAAACGGAGGAAAACAATACGGTGATCGTGAGAACGACCGCAAGCAGGACGGCAAAGAACCGAAGGGTAGAAAAAAAATTTTTGTAAGGCTCGCGGCGTTCCGTGAGCAATTCTCCGTATACAGTATCGTCGTTCATTGCGGGCTCCTTGTCTTTTTTACGGCACGGTTGAATTCTTCGGCGGAGAGCATCACAACGCGCCCGCATTTGTCGCAGCGGATCTTGAAATCTGCGCCCGTACGAACGATCGTCCAGCTGTCACCGCCGCATGGATGCTTCTTTTTCGTGATGATCTTGTCTCCTACTGAGTATTGCATATTTTTCCTCTTTTAAAAACAAGAAAAATAATTTAGAGCCAAATCAGATTGTTGACGAGATACTTGTCTTCCGAGTAAAAAGTGATACTCTTCGCCTCGTTGATCTGGCCGAGCGGCTTATTGACCGCATTTTTAAAATCCTTTGCGCTCAGCGTATGCGCCGACCAGCGTTCCCCGCCCGACAGACGCAACTCACAGGAATATTTCTCCAGCATCCCGTTTTTGTTTGCAAAAATCGCTAGCTGCAGGATACAGGGAGAAGGCGCGTAGACGTCAAATTTCAAAAGTGCGTTTTCCGCAGGGCGGAAACGTTCGTCATTGATACGGTATAGTTTGAGTCCGTAAGCGGAATAAATGCCCTCAATTCCGAATGGCCCCTTGACGATCTGCACAGGCGGGACGCTGTTGTCAAGGAAACAGTTTGCCAGAACTTTTTTGTCAAAGCGATCGATCGTAAAGGAATTGGAATCAGTCTCACTGCTGTACAGGACTCTGCATTCTGCGACCTGATTTGTATATTTTTTCTCCAGCCGCTTTACTGCGATCTTGGAAGAGACCGCAAAACCGCAGCTGTATTTCGCCTTGGCAAAGACAAAGACGCGCGAAGAATTTTTATAGGCGTCGAGACGGAAGATCTGTTCATCCTCACCTTCCGAACGTTTGCATTCGCATTTTCTCCAATCACGCGTCGCGGAGTCGAGATTGTCTTCCGCCATATAGACGTCACAATATTTGACTTCGCCGTTCGGGTCAAATTTGATACGGGCGACCAGCTCGCCTTCATCCTCCTCGATACCGATATCGACGGGCGTGGGGATAAACACCTCACGGCCTTTGAGGAACTTGTCGATAAACAGATCGAGATCGTTCAGTCCGGTGTTGCCGATGTGTCCGTCGTAGCGTGCGGTGAAATAAAATGTCTTGAGCATCTCCGCGTTGATGCGGGCGAATGTGTCGAAAGCGCGGTCTGCATCAAATCTGCTGTCGTTCGTGGAGCAAAGCATGAGAACGGGGCAGCGCACGTTCTGCGCGTATGCCTGTGCGTCGACCGCGGCAAGGAAGCGATATCTCTCATCGTTCATGCGAAGCTCGGTGGAATCGCCGAACTTGTTGATGCCGCGGTATGCCCTCCAGCCGCCCGCGCAGACTGGGATCGCGCATTTAAGATCGGAACATGTCGCGGCAAGTTGCCAAAGGACATCGCCGCCTGCACGAAGACCGATCGCCCCGATGCTCCCCACTTGCGGAAGAGTTTTCAGGTATTCCACGCAATAGCGGGAAACCGCGACCCATTCGTACCAAGAAGTTTCCCGCGCGGTCTCGTCGGCATAATCGATGTGCCGTTCCGCTTTTGCGGTGTTTGCGTAGGCGACGGCATTCGGATAGACGGTGTAATTTTCCGTCTCCTCCCATTCTCCGCGGTAATCGGGCATAAGAACTGCGTAGCCTTTTTTCACAAAACGGCGCACGATCGCCTCGTCCGCGGTGCATGATGCGTCCGGCAGAAGCAGGATCGTCGGAAAATTGTTTTTGCCCTCGGGAAACCCGAACAGAGCAAAAATATTTACCCGCTCATCGCCTACTGCCCTGCCGAAAAAGCGAAGGCTCTGCAGGCACATCCCGTCTTCGCTTCTGCTCTCCAGAACCGTACAGCTTGGCGGAAGCGAAGCGTCAAAATCGTTCCACAGCGTGACAGGCGTTAAAATTATATTTGACAAGATACAAAACTCTCCGTTAAAATAATAGATCTATCTGAAACGGGGGCATACCCCGGAAAGCTTTTCTCAAGGCGACGGAGCGAAAATCTGCAAAAAAAAGGAATTAAGTCTACGGCGTTTGCTCTGTGCGACGCGAAAGCGCAAAAAAGCGAAAAACAACGCTGAAATGAGAAAAAATGCCTTGATTTTCAAGAGAATAATTTATATAATAGTATAGCGCAAAACCGAAAATAAATCAAGCGTTGCGCGGAGTTTTACCGATGGGATTTTGTTCATACTCAAAGGAGTTTTCCCTTTCCTCTTACACAAATGTGGAAAATCAATTTATTACCAAATATATGCCGCTGGCGGACGGAGATGCAGTCAAAGCGTACTTGTTCGGACTTTATCTCTGCCAGAACGTACAGGGAGAGTACACCCTTGCCGAAGCGGCGGCGGCCCTTTCCCTTTCCGAGGAAAAGCTTGTCGATCTGTTCCGCTTCTGGGAGGACTTTGATCTGCTGGAGATCCTCTCCTATCAGCCCTTTTCCGTGCGCTACTTTCCCGCGGACTACGCGAAGGGAAAACCCAAGCGCATCAAAGCCGAAAAATACTCCGATTTCAATCGTGCGCTTCAATCCCTTTTGCCGCGCAAGATGATCTCTTCCAACGAGTTCATGAAGTTTTTTTCGGTAATGGAAGAGTATTCCATCAAGCCCGAAGCAATGCTTCTCATCGTGCGCTACTGCATCGACCTCAAGGGCGAAAACATTGCACAGAACTATATCCTGCAGGTCGCAAAAAATTTTGCCGCCGAAGGTGTTACTACCGTGGAGCGGATCGAAGAAAAGCTCTCAGATTATGTCGTGCAGAGCGGTGATGTCGCTTCCGTCCTCCGCGCACTCGGTTCCTCGAAAAAGCCCGAACCCGACGATTATAAACTGCTCAAAACCTGGAAAGACGATTTCGGCTTTGGGCTCGAAGCCATCCTTTTCACCGCGTCGCTTGTCAAAAAAGGAGGCTTTGCAAAGCTTGACGAAACACTTCGCGAACTCTATGCGAACAGAAAATTCGATCCCGCGGAGATCCGTGACTATCTGTCGCGCAAGACACAGATCCGTGAGCTGACTATCTCGCTCGCAAAGGAACTCGGCGTCTATTGTCAGGTCGTCGATCCGTACATCGACAATTTTGTCAGCGGTTGGCTCGCCGCAGGATTCGACGATGCGTCCCTTCTCAATCTCGCAAAATATTGTTTCAAACGCGAGAGAAAATCCTTCGAGAAAATGGATGAACTTTTGAAAAAGCTCATTGACCTCGGCGTGATTTCCGCAGAGAGCATCGTGGCATACATGGAGAGTGAAGCGCGCGAACAGGAGTTTGCGGCGGAGATCCTGCGTCTCGCCGGCGTCACGCGTCGCGCGAACAATTGGGACCGTGAATGTCTGCGTCGCTGGCGCAGCTGGAATTTTTCTGACGAAATGATCCGTCTTGCGGCGGAGACGGCGAACGGCAAGACCTCCCCCATCCCGTACATGAATACCGTGCTCTCTTCGTGGAAGGCAAAGGAGATCTTCAGTCCTGAGCAGATCACGCAGGAAACGGTTCGCCCTGCGACGCGCGCCGAGCGGGACGAAGAACTGCGCAAAAAAATCAGGAACTACTATTTCAATCTCCGAGAAAAAGCGGAAGACCGCGCCGAACATTACAGAAAGCGCGCGCGCGGCAATGCGGATTTTGTTCGGAACGAGGAAGAGATCCGATCCGCAGAGATTCGCCTTGCAAAGGCGGAAGCGCTTGGAGGCGAAGTCGAAAAGCTCTCCGAAGAGCTCAAAACTTTGCGTGCAGAACGCGCAAAACTGCTCGCAGAGATGAAACTGACCGAAGAAATGCTTGTTCCGCAATACCGATGCAAAAAATGCAAGGACACGGGATTTGACGAAAACGGGAATATCTGCGAATGCTACAAGCGCTTCGTACAGGACGCGAGCGACGAAAAAAAGCTGGAAAACATCCTCGACGTCTATTCAAACATAGACCTGTAACAGGATTTTCCGTGCGTCTCGACAAAATTATGCCATAGAAAAAGAGACCGCTTCCGAGTGGAAGCGGTCTCTTTTTACTTTGCGCGGCGCTTTGCCGCAGTCTCTTTTTTGGCAGTGACGCGGACAGCGGGAGCCTTCACGGTCTCCGTCTTCGCGTAGAATTGCGTGTATGCATTTGCGCAGGGAAAGCGTTTGTCCTTGTCACACTTGACGCAATACGGGAATTCCCCGCAAACGTCTCTCTGCTTTTTCTGACTTTCGTACCACTTGTCATCGTCAAGCGATGCCTGCAATTTTTCAAGTTCCATGATCGATCTCCTCCGTGATAGCTTTCATCATTTTCTGCCTGATCGGATACGATTATAGACCAGAATTTAACAAAAATCAATCATTTTTGTGAAATCTGCGTGTTTTTTTCATTAAAAAAAGAGAAGTTGTTACAAAATCAACAAAAATGTCGTCTATCTTTTGACCCCGCACACTTCGTCGCAGAAACGGAGCATGTAATCCATGACCGCAGGATCTTCCTGCGTCATTTTTTTGTAATCGGCTTCGGCGTACAACTTCTTTGCGAGCGCGATGTCTTTTTTGCGGAGAGCCTTTCCTACCGCGGAAAAAGTGTCGTTCATGTATTGTTCCGCCTCACGTGTAAGATAGACGTTATGCCCCATCTCGGGCAAAAGGAGAAACCGCACGTTCGGCATCCCCGCTGTCGCCTTCCTGATCCTTGCGCCGTTGTATGAGTATGGAACGACGACATCCGCGCCTCCATAGACGAGGCAGACGGGCAGATTCGTCTTTTTGAGCGAGCGGATACTGTTGACGTTTGCATTTTTTTTGAATTTGATCGCATTGTACACGCGGATGAATGCACTTGTAAAGGCACAGAGCGGAGGAAATTTTGCAAAAGCTTTATGAGCGATCGCGGGGGCACCGGCGACAAACCCGCACATCGCAACCGCTCCGCAGATGTCCTCACAGTGCCCCATTGCATTCAGAACGGAAAAGCCGCCCCATGAGTGCCCGACGAGCACCTTTTTATAGGCTGAGAGCTGTTCGTCTTTGCGGGCAAATTTTTCCGCCGCAATCAGGTCGATCGGCCCCTGGTCAAATCCGCCGAGCATCTTTCCGTCGCTCTTGCCGCAGCCTGTGCAATCGTAAGCGAGGACAAGATAACCGCGAGAGGCAAAAAAAGCGATCTCCGTCGTGTAAGCCGTGTGCCCTGCTCCGAACCCGTGCGCAAAGATCACGACGCCGCGCGGCTCCGTTTCCTTGAATGAGTAGACAAACCCGCGAAGAACTCTTTCTCCGTCGGTGCAAAACGAGACAGGACGGGCGTCCATCCCGAAATCCTCTGCGGAATAGTATCGGACGTTCGGATTGCCGTCAAAACGCCTCCTGAACATGATGTGGACCGCAAGCGCGGACAGAACGATAAAGGCGATCAATACCGCGGCAACGACAGATGCGGCGATGATCAGACCAAGAAGCATGTCGATTCCTCTTTTTTTGTTTTCTTTCCATTATATAGCAACACGCGCGGGATGTCAAACAGCTTTTTCCCTTTAACTTTTAATGCTGGATGCGGTTTACATCATTGCCAAAAATTTTGCGTTGCATCGTTGCATATTTTTTGTTAGAATAGACATCGGAGGTAAACGACAATGAAAAAGATCACAACACAAGTTTTATCCGTGATGCTTGTTGCGGTCCTGCTGGGCAGTTATCTTTCGGCATGCGTATTGCCGTTCTTCCTGAAAGATCCTTCCCTGTCGGCACCGGAAGTCATCCAACCCGAACAGCCGGAGTCTTCACCCGAAGAGCTCCCTCAAGATCCGGAACCTGAACCGGAGCCTGAACCCGAACCCGCTCCGATGCTCGCACAATATGTCCGTGCAAAAGTAAACGGTCTTCTCGTTCGCAGCGGCCCGGGCACAAATTATTCTTCTCTCGGTTCACTCGGCAAAGGCGATATGGTAACCCTTGTTACAAAAGAAGGCGACTGGTACAAGACGAGATACAGAAACAGAACGGCGTATGTGAGCGCAGGCGCTTCGTATACTGAAACGGTGAGCATGTTGATGCATCCGCTCGATGAAGTCGAACAGGTCATCGAGCACGGACTTTCTCTCCTCGGACACCCCTATGTGTACGGCGCAACGAGGCTGCATGACGGCAAAGGCAACTTCCTGAAAAACTTCGACTCTTCCAAATATGATTGCTCTTCGCTGACGCAATACATATATTACAAGGGCGCGGGAATCCTTTTGGATGTCACGACCCGCACTCAGGTCAAACAGGGAAAATATGTTGCGCGTGCAGACATCCGGCGCGGCGATCTTATGTTTTTCACCAATTCCCAGCGTTACAACAACACGGGAACGGAACGGATCGGACATGTTGCAATGTATCTCGGAGACAACTACATTCTTCATACCGCGTCCGATCATGCGGTCATCGAGCAGATCAGCGCAACGCGCTGGAGCTATTATATCGAAACAAGGCGGTTTCTCTAAAAATCTTCGATTAAATTTGTGAATGTATTGAAAATTGTTTTCTATTTCTGCGCAATTATGCTATAATGTTTAGCAATAATATTGTTCGGGCTTTTTCAGGAAAGCTCAACGCATCGGAGGTTTTTTAGATCTATGGGCGAATCTGCCCCATTATTGATTGCGATAATCATACTGTTATTGCTTTCCGGCTTTTTTTCGTCGATGGAAACGGCGTATTCCTGCTCCAATAAACTCAAACTCAAGACGATGATCGCAAACGGCAACAAAAAAGCCGAAAAGGTCCTCGATCTCGCCGAAAATTTCGACAAGCTCATCTCGACCATCCTCGTCGGGAACAACATCGTAAACATCACCACAACATCGCTCGCCGGACTCTTTTTTGCGCAGCTGATCGTGAACAACACAAGCCTTGCGGCGACAGTCTCCACCATCGTGACGACCGTTGCGGTCCTCATTTTCGGCGAGATCACGCCAAAAATGCTTGCAAAGGTCTATCCCGAGCGATTTGCGATGGCGGGATATGCCCTGATCAAATTCTTTTCGTATCTGCTCTTTCCCATCAACATCATCTTCGCGGGATATAAATTTATCCTCTCCAAGATCTTCAAGCTCAAAAGCGAAGAGGTCGTCACCGAAGACGAGATCATCACGATGGTTGAAGAGGCACGTGAAGGCGGCACCCTCAAACAGGACGAATCCAAACTCATTCGCTCGGTCATTGAATTTGACGACCTTGAGGTGGGAGACATCCTTACTCCCCGCGTTAATATTGTCGCTGTCAGCGTCGACACGCCGCTTGACAGCATCAAAGATATCTTTCTGAATTCGGGGTTGTCTAGGCTGCCCGTCTATCGCGGCACTATGGACACCATCGTCGGAATCATGCACGAAAAAGATTTTTTTGCCGTCTATCTCAGCGACAAAAAATCCATCGACAGCGCTTACCACGAAGTCACTTATACGACCGAACACATCAAGATCTCCGTGCTTCTCAAACAGCTCCAGCGCGAAAAGTCGCACATGGCGATCGTCTTGGATGAGTACGGCGGGACGCTCGGCGTCATTACGCTTGAGGATATCCTTGAAGAACTTGTCGGCGAGATCTGGGACGAACACGACGAAGAGGTAAACTATTTTAAGCCTGTCTCCGATGACTGTGACATCGTCAATGCAGAAGCCGACCTGAGCGATTTTTATTCCTATTATAAGATCACGGACGACGAATACGGTTTTGATGCAAACACGGTCAGCGGCTGGGTGATCGAACAGCTTGGCGAGATCCCCAGCGTCGGCAAGAAGTTTTCTTTCGCAAACCTCGACATCGAAGTGACAAAGGCGACCGAAAAGAAAGTTCTTGAACTGAAAGTAACGAAACATGCTCCGCAGGAAGAAGAAGCGGAAGAAGAATGATCTTAAAACGATAAAAAAACGGCTTGCTTTTGCAAGCCGTTTTTTTATCGCAAATTCAAAGAAGCCGCACTCCGTTGATAACAAGCACAAATTTCTTGTCAAGAAATTCTGCGGCGCGCCTGCAAAGCTGCATGCGCTTGAAATAGATCTCAAAATAGTCCATCACAGGACAAAGATTGGTGTCGATCACGATGTTCAGGACGATCTCTCCCCGCTCTTTGTCGACCTGAACGCCTGATTTTTCTGCGGCGAGGTTGACGCGGTCATGGATGTTCAACACGTCCGACGTGATGCGCGTCGTATTGCGGCGCACGCGGCTCTTGTGTACGTCCGCCTTGTCCGCTATGATGAGCGCGGATGTAATGTCGCTGACGGGAAGCCCCTGCCCCTCGTCGTGATTGCCGATCGCCATCATGATCTCTGCGGCGTCTCGGTACGGCATGCCCATGCGGGTCAGGATCTTATAGGCGAGGATCGCACCGCTCTGGGCATGATCTTCTCTGTTGACGCTGTTGCCGATGTCGTGGAGATACCCCGCAATGCGCGTGAGCTCGATCCGATGCGGAGTTCCCCCCACTGCTTCCATGATCTCGCCCGCCCATTTGCTGACAATGCCGGAGTGTCGCACCGAGTGCTCGGTAAAACCGAGCGCTTCGATCTGGCTCTCCGCCATGTACATGATCGCCTTAACCTCTTCGTCGTTTTTGACGTCTGCAATCGTAATCAAAAGCCTTAAATTTCCTCCACAGTCAGATTTGCATGGATCTCATCGTATTTCTCTTTAGTGAAGGAGATCTGCCCGAAGGTCGTGACCGTCGCAGTGCCCGCCGCCACGCCTGCGCGCAGGATCTCATCGAGCGGAGCACCCTGCTGCAACATCATTGCTGCGGCGGCAACCATTCCGTCGCCCGCGCCGACCGTCGAGTTGATCGCGACATTGATGCTCTTGCAGTAGTAATTTTTCGTTCCGTCCGTTATGATCGCCCCTTTCTTCCCGAGCGAAAGCAAAACGCGTTTTGCACCTTTATCGAGAAGAGAATAACAGCCTTTGAGAAGATCGTCCCGAGATTTAAGTTCCTGGCCGAGTGTATTCTGAAGCTCGTCTTTGTTGGGTTTTACGAGATCAAGCCCCGTTTTGAGTGCCGACAGAAGTTTTGCGCCCTCTGTATCCGCGATCTTGAGCGTATGGTCGGATGCAACTGAAAAGAGTTTTCCGTAATAATCACTCTCGATGCCCTGTGGCAGGCTTCCCGAGATGACCATTACGTCACAGCTCTTTGAAAGAGTGGAAACAAGATCGATGAGTTCAGTCTGCTTGTTCTCGCTGATGCTCTCTCCGATATCGTTGACCTCGGTCAGCATGGACTTGTTGTCGATAAATTTATAGTTTTCGCGGACGCGCCCTTTGTTCCAGATGAAGACACTCGGCACTCCTTCACGGTCAAGCGCCTGTTCGAACAGGAGTCCGTTTTCGTTGTACATGAACCCCGTCGCATGACTCTGCCCTTTCAGGCGCGCCACGCCGATGGCGACGTTGAGCGCCGCCCCCGTAAAGCTGAGCGTTTTGCTCTTGACGTGGTTGATTTTTCCGATATTCAGGGAATCCACTTCGATGGTGACATCCGTGCAGGGATTAAGACATACAGTAAGGATCATCTTATCTTTCTCCGTGTCCGCCGCGCTGATCTGAGCCGAATCCATTCGATCCGAATATCTCCGCCCGATGCGCGTATTTTTTGTTTCTCTTCTAATATTATATTACACAATCAAAACAATTTCAAGGCTCTTGCAAAAATTTTTTTGGCAAATCCCGAAAAAGGGCTTCCGCAAAGCGGAAGCCCGATTTTAACCGCAGTGTCACATGGAGATCATCTGCAAGGTCTCATAGAGTTCATAGTTGAACTTCTTTTTCATGCTGACCGCCTCGATGATGTCGAGGTCGATGATCTCGTTCTTGCGGATGCCGACGACGCGATTGCCGATGCCGTCCTTGAGCAAGCGGACTGCTTTGTTGCCGAATTGTGCCGCGAGCATGCGGTCCGCCATCGTGGGCGACCCGCCGCGCTGGACGTGACCGATGGTCGTGCCGCGTACAGAATATGTCGTCATAGACTGAAGCTTCTTGGAAAAATCGTCAGCCGTCGCAACACCCTCTGCGAGGACGATGATGTTGGAGTGTTTTCCGTTCGCGCGGCTGCGGTTGATGCGCAGGACGACGTCCTCCATGTCATAGGCGATCTCAGGGACGACGATGATCTCGGCGCCGCTCGCAATACCCGAATAGAGCGCGATGTCGCCGCAACGACGGCCCATCACCTCAACGACGCTGATGCGCTCATGCGAAGTCATGGTGTCGCGAAGTTTATTGATGATATCAAGACAGGTGTTGACAGCAGTGTCAAACCCGAGCGTATAATCGGTATATTCGAGGTCGTTGTCGATCGTGCCGGGAATGCCGATCGTGGGAATGCCGTATTCGTCGCTGAGGCACTTTGCGCCCTTGAACGAACCGTCGCCGCCGATGACGACGAGACCTTCGATGCCGCGGTCATTGAGCGTCTTGACGGCCTGTTTCTGGCCTTCGACCGTATACATCTCCACACAGCGTGCGGTGCGCAGAATTGTGCCGCCGCGCTGCACGATGTCGGAAACGCTGCGCATCTCCATGGGGACCATGTCGTCGTTGATGAGCCCGGCATAGCCCTGCTTGATACCGTAGATCTCCATGCCGAAATATTTGGCCGTGCGGACTACGGCGCGGATGCACGCATTCATGCCGGGGGCATCGCCGCCACTCGTCAGAATTCCGATTCTTTTCATAACAACCCTCCAAACAAGCTTATTCTCTTGCGTAAAATGCTGATTTGACTGCGTTTTTATTATAGCAAATCTGAACACAAATGAAAAGCAATTTTTTAATTTTTATCCTAAAATAAATTTTTTATGACACAATTAACATTTTTTGTAAAACATACAGCGCTTTCAGACCAATACGATGTCTTTTTCCTCAAGATACAGGTAAAGCTCATCGCGCAGGCCGCGGCAATAGTTCACGTCGCTCATTTTATAGAGTTTGTCCCCGCGCTTGATCTTTATGGTCGTCTTTCCGTTTCCGTAATGCGAAAAGAGCAGGATAAAGTCGTCAAACTCCTCTTCCGTGAGTTTGGATGCGTTCAGCCAAAGCGCACTTTCGCGCGGTTTTGCCTGCGCGCGTGCGTTCTCGGAAACGCCCGCTGCACTCTCTGCAGTGTACTCCTGCATCTTGTCCAGAATGATCACGGGCGCCTTCTCCTCTTCCAGCTGCATTTTGCCGGAGAGGCGGACCACCTTGTCCGCCGCGACGAATGACTTGATCTTGTCAAAAACATTCGGAAAAGCGACACACTCGATGCTCCCGTACAGATCTTCGACGGAGATGAATGCCATTGACGAACCGGAACGCGTGTTGATCTTCTTGAACGATCCGATGATGCCGCCCATCGTCACAGTCGCTCCGTCGGTCAGTTCTGGATAAGTCCTGTGCCCATCGTCGTCCTCTTCGAAATTCTGAAGCATCGCACAGGAAAAGGTGCAGTCTTTGAAGGACGAAGCATAATTTTCAAACGGATGACCGCTGACATAGACGCCGAGAACAAGTTTCTCTTTTGCAAGTTTTTCGTTGACGTCCATCTCGGGGACATTCGGATAGGAAATATCCGTCAAATCTTCCTGAATGATGTCGCCGAAAAGACTCATCTGCATGCTCTGCTTTTGCTTTGCGATGCGGTTTGCCTGATCGAGCACGCTTTCATAGACGAGCAGAAGCTGGGCACGGTTTTTTCCGAAATCGTCAAAAGCGCCCGCACAGATCAATCCTTCCAGCATGCGCTTATTGAGGAATGGAGCACAGCGGAACACAAAATCGGGGAAATTCTTGAATTCGCCGTTTTTATCACGCTCGCCTATGATGGACTGCGTGGCCCCCACACCGACCCCCTTCAAAGCGCTGAGCCCGAAGCGGACGCCGTTGCCCTGAACGGAGAAATACGTCTTGCTCTTGTTGACGTGCGGCGGCAAGACAAGGATGTTTTTCTCTTTGAGATAGACGATGTATTTGGAGACTTCGTCGATCTTGTCGATGCGGTTATTAAGGATCGCGGCGAGAAACTCCTTCGGATAGAAGCGCTTGAGATAAGCGGTGCGGTAGGCAAGCACGGCGTAGCAGGTCGCGTGTGCTTTGTTGAAGGCATAGCTCGCGAAGCTCTCCATGTCGCCGAAGATCTTTGCGGCGACCTCTTTGGGAATGCCGCGGCTGACCGCGCCGTCGATGTTGCCGCCCTGATCGCGATTGCCGAAGATAAACTTGTCCTTCTGTGCCATCAGCTCCGCCTTGTTCTTCTTGCCCATGGCGCGGCGGACGAGGTCTGCCTGCCCGAGCGAAAAGCCTGCAAGGTCCTGGAAGATCTGCATGACCTGTTCCTGATAGACAATGACCCCGTAGGTGACTTTGAGGATATGCTCGAGGAGCGGCGTGTCGTATTTGACCTTCGAGGGATTGAGTTTGTTCGCGATATATGTCGGGATGTACGCCATCGGCCCGGGGCGATAAAGCGCGACGCCTGCGATGATGTCCTCAAGACATCCCGGTTTGAGCTCTTTCATGAATTTTTTCATGCCGCCTTGCTCGAGCTGAAACACGGCGTCCGTGTCGCCTTCGGAGATAAGTTCATACGCCTCTTTATTTTCGTAACCGATCTCGTCCCAATCGATGACGCGGCCCGTGTCCTCGAGGATGTAATCGCACGCCTTTTTGATATCGGTCAGCGTGGTCAGCGCAAGGAAGTCCATCTTCAGCATTCCGATGGATTCCACCTCTTTCATGTCAAACTGTGTCGTTACGTCTTCGCCGTTGCGCGAGAGCGGGACGTTATCCGCGATCGGCTTTCGGCAGATGACGACGCCCGCGGCGTGCATCGAGGTGTTGCGCGGCATGCCCTCCAATTTGAGCGCCATGTCAATGACGCGGCGAAGCTGTGCGTCCGTTTCATAGAGCTGGATGAAATCGTTGTTCCTCTTTTTTTCCTGCTCGTCGATCTTCTTTTCCAGCTCGATGCGTTTATCTTCGTCCGTCTCCGCCTGCATCTTCTTCTGCAAGGCGGGAATGTTCCAGCCGAGCAGTTCGCTGATCGTGGACTTGCCGTCCATCAGCTTGGTGACCCTGTCAGTCTCGGAATATGGCACGCGAAGTACTCTGCCAACGTCCTTTATCGCGGCTTTTGAGGCAAGCGTACCGAACGTGACGATCTGCGCAACATTTTCGGGATGATATTTTTTGCGGACGTATTCGATGGTCTCCTGCCTGCGTTCGTTACAGAAGTCCACGTCGAAATCGGGCATGGTGACGCGGTCGGGGTTTAAGAAGCGCTCGAAGAACAAATCATATTTGAGAGGATCGATGTCTGTGATACCGACTGCGTATGCGACGATGGATGCGGCGCCGCTCCCGCGGCCCGGGCCGACGGGTATGCCCTGCTTTTTGGACCATTGGATAAAGTCCATGACAATGAGGTAATATTCCGCAAATCCCATTCCGAGGATGATGCCGAGCTCATAGTCCGCGCGCTTTTTGACGGCGTCGGTGATCTCGCCGTAGCGACGCTTGAGACCCTCCCACGTCAGGCGGGTCAGATAATCTTTCGGATCCGAGCCGTCCTCGGGCGTATAGCCCGGGATGAGGGATTTGTCTTTGATCGGATCGCCCTTGTCCGTGAGGTCGAAACAGGGCTCTTCGTTGCACTTTTCGGCAATGACGAGTGTATTGGAGATCGCCTCGGGCGCATAGGAAAAGAGTTCGCTCATCTCCTCAGGCGTCTTGAGGTAAAACTCGTGCGTTTCGAACTTCATTCGCTTGGGATCGTCGATCGTCTTTTTCGTCTGGATGCAGAGCAAAACGTCCTGCATTTCCCAGTCCTCTTTTTCGATGTAATGCACGTCGTTCGTGGCGACGAGAGGAACGTCGATCTCCTTTGCGAGCTGCATCAGAAGAGGCAGGACCTGCTTTTGCTCCGCAATGCCGTGGTCCTGTATCTCGATGTAGAAGTCCTCTTTGAAAATCTCTTTGAGTTCGAGAGCTGTTTTTTTTGCGCCCTCGTAATCGCCGCGAAGCAGGAGTTTCGGGATCCTGCCCGCAAGGCACGCAGATAAGCAAACAAGCCCTTCGCTGTGTTCACGGAGGGTCTTGTAGTCGATGCGGGGTTTGTAATAAAATCCGTCCACATAGGCGATGGAGTCCATTTTGACGAGATTTTTATACCCCTTTTTATTTTTGGCAAGAAGGATGAGATGTTCAAAATCGCTCGAGCTGTCCTTGCGGTACAGATCCTGCGTCATGTACATCTCACAGCCGATGATCGCCTGTATTTTGTTTTTTCGGCACAGCTCCGCAAAATAGAGCGTCGCATACATGTTGCCGTGATCGGTGATCGCGATCGACTTGATGTTGTTTTTCACGCAATGTGCGATCAGGTCGTCCACCTTGCAGGCGCCGTCGAGCAAGCTGTATTCCGTGTGAAGGTGTAAATGTACAAAGTCAGACATAGCGCTCCTCTGTCGTAAAATTCAAGGTCACAGCTTAGCGATGAACTCCGTCATCCCCTTTACGGCCTTTTTCGCGTCCGGTCCCTCCGCGATCACGGTATATGTATCCCCTTTGAGGAATTTCATGGACAAAAGCCCGATGATACTCTTTGCATTGCCGTTCTTCATGCCATCCGCAAAGGTGATCTCGCTCTTATATTTGCACGCTTCAAAGACGATACGCTGTGCATCATAGGCATTGTAGGTATCCTTGTTGTAGACAAAAGTTGTTTTTTCCATGATCAATCTCCGTTTAATTCATCTGCTATTTTAACGAGCTTTCTGAGCCGATGGTTCAGACAGCTCTTTGTGATCCCCAGTCTCTCCGCAAGTTCTTTCAATGACGCCTCTTTATCCTCCAGCCGCGCCTGCGCGGTGATGCGAAGCGTCTCGTCCAGCTCCGAAAGCCCGATGCATTCGCGGATGGTCTCGATCGCGCAGATCTGCCGCACGGACGCGAGCACGCTCTTATCAAAATTTTTTTGCAGGCAATTGGCGACGCGGTTGATGCGGTTGCGCTCGTCCTTTTTGTCTGCGAGATCGTCCAGCTTATTGAGCGCGTTTTTTGCGCCGATCAGATCGAGAAAGTCTGAAATGCTGTCCCTGCTCTTTAAATAGACGACATATGCGTTCTTGCGCACGACGCACTTGGCAAGAATATCGAAATAAGCCAAAAGTTCACAGAAATCATCCGCAAGAAATTTGTTGAAAAGGACGATCTCGAGATGATACCCCGAACGCGCTTCTTCCATCCTAGGAACGGTGCAGCTTCCGCTGCCGAGAAAGGCGCCCTTGACAAAGGCGAGTTTACAGCATTCATTTTCGATGAGATAGGGATCGATACCAAGACTAAGCGATACGGAATCCCCTTCCCGTTCCGCGATGCCTAGCTCGGAGAGAATGTAAAGCGATCGCTCCGTGACACACTGAAAAATCAGCCTGTCCCGACCGTTACGGTTGTCCGTCGTTGCCTGAACGATGCGAAGTTCGGCGCCGTAGAGCTCTTCAAACAGGCCGATGAAAAACTCCGCCACGTTTTCGCTCTCGGTGACAAATTCAAAGCCGACGAGCGGACCGCGCCGTATCACGCTTCCCGTCGTCCTCAAAAATGCAGAAAGCGCCGCCGTCTTACAACAGGCGTTTCCGACACCTGCCTTGAGTATTTCTTTTTTTATCTCCCCTGTAAAATTACCGTACGTCACTTACAAATTTCTCTTTTCAAATTCACGGAAACGGAAGTTCGGCGTCCTTCCGTCGATGTTGTCGATTCGGTCGAGAGGTACCCCGACGCGGGCGATGAGCTCGTCCACAAGCTTTGTGTCGCCGATCCTGTTTACCGAATGCGCGTCCGAATCGACAATGAAGCGCACCCCCGTATCACAGACTTTGGAAAGTTCTTCGTCAGTCAAATGCACTTTCTTGCTGTTCAATTCGACATATGTTCCGTAGTCCCGCGCCGCCTTTGCGACTTCGACGACGTCGCAAAAGCTCAAAAAATTCAAATGGCTGATCGCGTCGATCGGGTATTTTTTGATGCTGTTGATGTAGGCATTTGTGTTGTAGCGGAGCAGGCTCTTGCTCGGCTTGATCCGAAAAGTCGTATGCAGAGAATTGAGAACGAGCATCTTCCAAAAATCGTTGAAGTGCGTGAATTTTACAAAGCGGTGGATGCCCATCAGAAAGATGTCAAAATCCTTGTAATCTTCTTCGCGAAGATCGGTACGGCCATCTTCGTCACAGAGGTTTGCCTCGATCCCGACGTACACATTCACGCCTGTCTTTTCGGCGGCGTCTTTGCAATCTTTGATCAGTTGCGGCATGCGATCGTGTCTGAGCCCGAACGCCATCTGTTCGAAACCGTGATCGGTGATCGCGATCTCGCGAAGGCCGATCTCTTTTGCACGCATCGCGTTTTCGAGCACGGTGCCTTTGCCGTGACTGTAGATCGTATGTGTATGATAGTCACCAGTGAGAAGCATTTATATCTCTCCTATCGTGCGGATCTCCTCTCGGAGACGGATCCCCGTTCTCTCGAAAGTCTTTTCGCGTACGTAATTGACCAATGAAATGTAGTCGTTTGCGGTGGCGTCTCCTCGGTTGAGGATAAAATTTGCATGCTCATGCGAGACGAATGCACCGCCGGCGGCAGCGCCTTTGAGCCCCGCGCGCTCGATGATCGCCCCTGCAGAGACTCCGCAAGGCGGATTTTTAAAGACACAGCCGAGACTCTTTCCCTTCGGCAAATGACGCCTTGCGGCAAGCGCACGGGAGACAAGGGCAAAAGCCTGCGACGGCTCACAACGCTCCATTTTAAAGCGGACCGCAAGGATGACACCGCCGCTCTCCGAAAAACGTGAGGACCGATATCCGAAGCCGCATTCGCCGCGCGAAACTGTGATCGCTTTTCCCCCTTCGAATGCAACGACGGAAAGGATCCTTTCGCCGATACAATGCCCTTGCGCCCCTGCGTTCATGAATACAGCACCGCCGATGCTTGCGGGGATACCGGCAAGAAATTCCAGCCCGCACATTCCGTTGCGCGCGGCAAAGGCAAGCGTCTTTGCGATACTCGCGCCGCACGAAGCGTACAGCGTGTGTCCTTCGGCCCGCAAGGCGCAGCTTCTGTCGGTGCGAAGGACGACGCCGTCATATCCCGCGTCGGACGCGAGGAGATTCGATCCCCTGCCCATCACAAAATACGGGGTGCCGCACAGCACTTTCAGGCACTTTTCCCACTGCCCCTCCCGAGGATACAGCGCGAGCGGCGCCGTGCCGCCGATGCCGACCGTGGTGTTTTTTCGGAAGCTGAAATCAAATTCCGCATCGACGCCCGGCAAAGCCGCGCAGAGCGCATTCAAGTCCATTTTGTTATCCTCCAATATTATACAGCACTTCAGCAATTTTTACAATGCTATAACAGATAATTTTCCAATTTTTTTGCGCTGTTTTTGTCTCCTTTGAGTGACGAAAGCGCGAGACTGTTCATCTCTTCTCTTGTCGTTTGCGAAAGGAAGGCATAGACGGTATTTTTGATGGTCTGTTCCTCTGCCGAGCTGAGCACGGGATCGTCTGCACCGTAAACGGAAGTGACTGCTCCGAGCATCCCGATCCGTGAAAGCGACGCCTGTACTTCGTCCGAAAGAAGGTAAGCTATGAAGTCTTCGCAGACCGATCTCTTTTCATCATCAGCACAGATTCCGATATACTGATACAGATCGGAAAAAGCAGGAAGAGGCGTGATCGTTGCCTCCTCGTTTCGTGTGCGGAGACGCCAGACATCCCGCTGTGTGCCGATCATTCTCTTGTAATTCCCCGCAAGAAAAGAGACATATGCCTGTGTCGATGCCATGCGTACACAACTCTCCTGCTCAAGGGACAGCGCAGCCGCAACGAGCGCCATGCTGTTTTTCCCTTCAGATACGAGCAGATCGTCCGAACGTCCTTCCTCTCGCTCAAAGAGAAAATAACACCCGCGACACCATGGCACGGCAACGCTTTTTCCTCCCGCCTGCGCCTCTTTCGATCCGCCCGAGACAGGCAACAGAATGTCGGCGGCTTCCGCAAGCCCGCTTCCGAAGGAGAACAGATCGGGTTTTTCTCCATTCTTTAAGCTCTCTGCGGCACTCTCTGCCGTATGCGATGTCACAAGAAAAAGGACCCCTTCCCTGTCTTTTTCAAAAGCCCTTGCGACCGAATTCAAAAATGCGGCGCGTGAACCTTTTCCGCCCTCGAACGAATCGACGTGCCAGATGCGTATCACGCCCGCATATTCTTTTTCCGTTTCTTCGCTCGCCTTTGTCAGCACAGGATAAGCGACAAAAAAGCATAAAATGACGATAAACAGACAAGAAATACTGAGCGATACGGTGCAGATGATTTTCTTCATGAGACAATTATATTCCGTCTAGCCTGTCCTTCTTCTTCGTTTTTATGATTTTCATAAAAAAATTCCCGCGTGCCGAATGAGCACACGGGAAAAACAAAAATTATTTCAAGAGAAAGCCCGCCCATTTTTCGGAAGGGTCATGCGCCTTTTCTTTACAGACGGACAACAGAGTCAGGTATTCCTCCCTCCTTTTTAAAAGCGCTTCTTCGCAGGAGTTAATGCCGAAGCGGTATACGATTGCGGTGAGTTCGTAGACGGGATATCCGAGCAAATGCTTCGGAGAATGCACGACGCTGCAGGCCTGCCCGACTGCATGGAACAGCGCCGCATCCTCTGCCGAACGGGCGATCTTTGCGGCCGCATGACAGGTCAGGATTGCGGGCCTTGCCTGTTACATCTTTATCGTGCCATGAGCCCACATCGAGGAAAGTAACACTGCATTCCGCGCCGAAATATCGTTTAAATAGCGCTCAGAGAGAAGTCCTGCCGTCTCTTCTGCAAGAGTAAGAGCCCAAAGGGTCACCGTTCTGCGGTCTTGTAACGAAAGCGTTTGATTTATAGGCAACAAAAACAAACTTTTTGTCGAGAAAAATAGCTGGTTTTTGCGTTTAAAATGTTCATTGAGTTCTTCTTGCAGAGCTGATAAAACGGGATCGTTTTCAGATGATGCGCTCATCTACCGATCGTCCTTGCGATGAGTTCCTGTGCCGCGTCATAGCCCATGCTCTTGAGGCGGAAGTTTCTTGCGGCGACTTCGATGATGATGGAGAGATTTCTGCCCGGCTTGACGGGAACGATGTGCTTCATGACTTTGACGCCGAGGATGGTCTCGTACAGGGTGCCCTCGCCGAGACGATCGTAGACCTTTCCCTCTTCCCAGTTTTCCAGCTCCATGACCAGTTCGATCTCCTTCTCATTGAGGATAGAGCCCGAGCCGTACATATTTTTTATGTTGATGATGCCGATGCCGCGCAGTTCCATAAAATAGCGGATCATTTCGGGCGAAGTGCCGACGAGCGAATCGGCGACGCGCTTGATGATCACGCTGTCATCGGCGACGAGGCGGTGTCCGCGCTTGATGAGTTCCATTGCCGTTTCGCTCTTTCCGACGCCGCTGTGCCCCGTGATGAGGATTCCGACACCCGAAATATCCATCAGAACGCCGTGCATTGTCATGGACGGCGCGAGCTTCTTGTTCAGATAGAAGAACAGATCGTTCATCACTGCCGTCGTGACCTTGTCCGAACGCAGGATGGGACAGCCCGTAAGACGCGCTTGCTCGATCATTTCCTGCAAGACGGGAAGATCGCGCGAGAGAATAATACAAGGGATGTCGGGATAAGAGAGAAGTTTTTTCGCGCGCTCGCGGCGGGTCTCGGGCGGAAGATCGCGCATATATTCATACTCCGCGTTCCCGAAAACGAGTATCCTCGACGAATCGAAATACTTGAAAAATCCCGCAAGTTGCAACCCGGGACGATAGACACTGTAAGAAGAGAGCGTAACGCGACCGCGGCCCGCGAACACGATCTCAAGCCCGAGATCGCCGCAAAAGCTCTCCAATAAGATGGTTTCCTGTTCGTTCATATGTTTTCCCCCAGGCAAAATTTGCGTATGACGTAGCCGACTCCGTCCTCGTCGCACGAGCGGGTCACGTAATCCGCCGCGCGCCTGAGCTCCTCTTCCGCATTTTCAACGGCGACGCCGAGTCCCGCCGCACGGATCATCGGCAGATCGTTGAAATTGTCTCCGCAGGCAATGGTCTCGCGGAGCGGAATGCCGTATCTTTCGGCAATAAAGCGAAGCGCATCACCCTTGTCGCAGCCTTTTGAGACGATCTCCACGAGATTTGCGGTGCTCGTCGTGACATAGAACTCCTCGCCGAAAACCCTCTGTGCCTCGCCGAGTATTTCCTCACGATCGGAAGCCTCGCACACGACAAGGATCTTGTGCGGACAAATTTGTTTTTTGCGCACGACCGAAGCGATGTCTGTATTGGTCAGTATGCCCCGCACTTTGCAGATCTGTTCGTACCACGCGCGGAACTGATCGTCCACATTGACGTAAAAATCGTCGCCGTCATAGACATGGACGTGCCGCCCTCCTCTCTGCAAGAACTCGCAGATGCGAACGGCGTCGGCATTCGGGATGCGTTTGTCGCGCACAAATTCTCCCGTCAAAACGTCCTGTATGACGGCGCCCTGGTAGGCGGAGAGATATCCGCTCAAACAAAGCTGTTCGGCATACGGACGAATAGAAGAAAGCATGCGCCCGGTACAGAGGACAAAGATGCCGCCCGCGTCAGAAAACGCGCGTATCGCGCGGGCGTTTCCTTCCGAAATACCGCCCTGCGTGCGGCGGAGCGTTCCGTCAAAGTCAGACAATACCAGCTTATATTTCATTTAAAGTTCTTCCTCAAAATATTTCTTGATCGCGGCGGCAAGTGTATCGCCGATGCCGTTCACTGCCGCGATCTCCTTCACGTCCGCGCGCATGATCCTGTCGATGGAGCCGAATTTTTCCAAAAGCGCACGGCGCTTGATCTTTCCGACGCCGGGAATCTCCGTCAGAACGGAAGTGAGAGAACGCTTGCTGTGGATGTTTCGGAAAAAAGTGATCGCAAATCGGTGCGCCTCGTCTCGGATGCGCTGTAACATCTGCAGGCAATAATCGCGTCGGTTGAGAAGGACGGGCTCGGACGATGAGAGCGTGAAGATCTCCTCCTCCCGCTTTGCGAGCGAGATGAGGTCGATATCGCAAACGCCCGCCTCTTCGAAGATCTCGCGCACGGCGGAGAGCTGTCCCTTGCCGCCGTCGATGATGACAAGATCGGGCTTTGCAAATTTATCCTCTTCTTCCGTTCCGAGCTTTGCGAGCCTGCGCCGCAGAACTTCTTGCAACGAGGCAAAGTCGTTCGCTCCTTCTACCGTTTTGATGCGGAATCGCCTGTAACTCTCCCGCTCCGCTTCGCCGTCGACAAACACAACCATCGAACCGACCTTGTCCACACCGCTGATGTTTGAAATGTCGTAACACTCCATCCTGCGCGGATAACGGGACAGATACAATATCTCCTGCAAACGCTTACATGCGTTTACGGTCATATCTTCCTTGTGGCGGATCTTGTCAATGGATTTTTCAAGATATTCGCCTGCATTCTTTTCCGCCATGTCCAGAAGCTGTTTGCGCACTCCCTGTTTGGGACTGAGGCAGGAAACGCTCTTGCTGTGCGTGCTTCGGAAAAAATCTTCAATGAGAGCACACTCACAAAATTCCTGCACGATCAGCTCGTCGGGGATCTGGTGGCGCATATAATACTGCGCAATAAATGAAGTGAGCGCTTCGGCATCCGTAGAAGCATTTTCCACGGCATAGGTGCTTGCGCCCTGCATAATGCCGCGGCGGATGATGAGGACATTCACCGCAGAATAGAGATCGTTGCTCACATAGGCGATAACGTCCGCATTGATGTCCCTGCGCAGCGCCGTGATGCGTTTAAGGCCGATCTTTGAGAGCATCTCAAGTTTGTTCTTGCAGTCGAGAGCGAGCTCGAACTCCTCTGCTTCCGCATAGGCATTCATCTTCTCGCGCAAGAGTTTTTCCACGTCGCCGTCCTCCCCGTCGAGAAAGCGCATGGCCGCCTTGACGCGCAGTGCATAATCTTCGGGAGAAATGAGATGCGCACAGGGCGCAGGACAGCGATGAATGTGGTAATTGAGGCATGGTTTTTTCGGTTTTTCTCCGATCGAGGTCGAACAGATGCGCACGCCGAACGCGATGTTGACGATCTCGAGCACGTCGCCGACCCGAACACCGCCCATGTACGGTCCGAAATATTTTTCCCCTTTATTCAGCTTTCGGGAAACGGAAAAAGCAGGATATTTTTCGGACACGCTCACTTTGATGTAAGGATATGTCTTGTCGTCTTTGAGAAGAATGTTATACTTCGGTTTGTATTTCTTTATGAGGTTGTTTTCAAGAGAGAGCGCATCGATCTCGGTCTTTGTGATGATGTAATAAAAGTCCGCGATGTTTGCGACCATTGCCGCGACTTTCTCCGTCTTGAGCGTGGAATGAAAATATTGCCGCACCCTGTTTTTGAGCACGCGCGCCTTTCCGACATAAATGACGTTTCCGTCCTTGTCTTTCATGATATAGACGCCCGGCTCGTCCGGGAGAAGTTTAAGCTTTTCCTGTATCTGATCCATGGACTTGCGAAAAAAATCTGCCTCCCTTCTGTTCCCACCTATTATACAATAACCCTGCCGATTTTGCAATAAAAAAGAGCAACTTTGCCGTTGCCCTTTTCGTTCAATAGCCCAGGAACTCGACGCCTTTGAGAAGCACGTCGTTCACCGTCTCGTTTTTCAGGCTGTAAAAAATCACTTTTCCGCATCGACTGCACTTCACGATCCCGATGTTTTTCAGGAATCGGAGCTGGTGTGAAATGGTCGTCTGGTTGATATCGAGCACCCGCGAAAGGTCTGTCACGCACATTTCCGTGATGGCGAGGGCGGACAATATCCGCACGCGGGTGCTGTCCGCAAACACGGAGAAAAAGCAGACGATCCCCTCCAACACTTCTCCGCTCGGGACATAGTCCTCCACGAGCGACTGCGTGCGCCTGTCCAACAAAAGCATTTCCTCATTCATATCTGCCTGCTCCTGATACATAAAATTTATACTTTCATTGTACTCCGCAGGCGCTGATATGTCAATGTGTACACTTGACGCCTTTTCCCGAATCGTGAGAAGTTTTGCCGAATAACAAATAAATATCCACCGGCATAGCCGGTGGTTTTTCATTTTCGGGCAGTTAGCCCTAATACTACCAGCGGCGCGCAAGCCGCGCTTATGACGACCTGGCAGTCATGCGATTGTTACTTGCCGCCCGTTAACGGGCCTTTCCTGTGCTTAACTTTCTTCTCCTATGCCTTTGCTCCTCTTTTTTGTTCCTTATTTTAATTTTCCCGTTTGCTTTCTATCATTGCTTTTTCTTCTCTTTTTGCCTTTTTGCTTATTCCCTTTTCTTTTGCTCGTTTTTTGTTCATCGGCAAAGCCTCTCTTGAACCCGCGGACTATCCGCGGGTTTTAGGATACAAAAAACGGCTGCCTTTCGGCAGCCGAAAAATACATTTTTAAAAACTGACCGTCTCTTCCGTGGAGAGCGCCTCTTCGAGCAGCGCTTCGACATCCAGACGCGCCTCCGCTTCCGCGACTTTGTCGAGCTTCGGGCGGATGAGCGGATGTTTGGGCAAAAATACGGTGCAACAATCCTCATAAGGAAGGATGGATGTTTCAAAAGTGCCGATCTCACGCGCTCTCTCGACGATCTCCGTCTTGTCAAAACCGACCAGAGGGCGAAGCACGGGCATAGTCTGTACGACTGCATTGGAGGAAGTCATGCCCTCGATCGTCTGGCTCGCGACCTGCCCGAGGCTTTCGCCCGTCACGATGCACTGTGCGCCGTATTTCCTGCAAAGTCGTTCGGCGATACGCATCAAGAAACGGCGCAAAAGCGTGATCATCATCTCGTCGGGACAGTGCTTGTGGATCTCTTCCTGGATATGCGTGACGCTCACGATGTGAAGATCGATGCCGCCCGTATACCCCGCAAGGATACCTGCGAGCTCTTCGACCTTTTCCCTCGCCTGCATGTTCGTATAGGGATAGCTGTGGAAGTGCAATCCGTCCAGTTTCATGCCGCGTTTCGCGATCATATGCCCCGCGACGGGACTGTCGATGCCGCCCGACAAAAGGAGCATCCCGCGACCCGAGGTGCCGACAGGCATTCCGCCCGCACCCTTGACAAAATCGGAAAATACGAGCGCCGTCCCGTTTTCACGGATATCGATGAACACCTCATGCTCGGGCGTACGGACGTCCACGCGCAAGGCGGGATTTTCGGAAAGAAGTCTTCCGCCGACTTCGGCATTGACCTGCATGGAATTAAGCGGGAAGCTCTTGTCCGCACGGTTGGTCACGACTTTAAAGGAACCGCTCTTCGGCGCGAGGAAACAGACCGTGCGGTAGATGTCTTCCATGTTCGCGGGAACTTTATAGGCGATACTGACGGTATGCGTCCCGAAAACCTTGCGGACACGGTCAACGATCTCCTGCGTGCGGGCGGGGTCGAAATTTTCGACGACATACCTCCCGCTCGGCTTGCGGATCTCGTGGCGGATGCCCGAAAGGGATTTTTCGAGGTTGTTCATGAATACGCGCTCGAAATATCCCCTGTTCTTTCCCTTGAGATGGATCTCGCAATAGCGGATCACGACAACTTGTTCTCTTTCTGTCATTTGGTATTCTCCCGAAGTTTTGCGGCGCAGGAATTGAGTATCCCGATCGCGCTGGCGATCTCCTCTTGCGTGTTTCGCGGTGAAAAAGAGATGCGAAGCACTCCGTCTGCGCGCTTTTCGTTCAGACCGCAGGCGAGCATGACGCGGCTGTAACGGTTTTTCGACGAACAGGCAGAACCCGTTCCGACCATCAGCCCCGCATCGTCGAGCATGTGAAGCAGCACTTCGCCGCGAAGCCCTGCTGCGGTCACGCTGAGGATGTACGGGGATGCGTTTTCGGACGAAAGCACGCTGAAGATCTCTTTGTCAAGTCCGTCGCGCACGGCGCTGTTATAGCCCGAAACGCGCGCAAAATCCTCACCGATGGACGAAAATTTATCGGCCGCGGCATATTCAAATTGCTTGATCGCAAAGGTGTTTTCCGTACCGCTGCGAAGTCCGTTCTCCTGTCCGCCCCCGTGGATGTACGGCTTTAGGTGGAGCCGTTTGTTTTTATAGAGCGCCGCGATGCCGCGGATGCCGCCGATCTTGTGCGCGCTGACCGTATACAGATCGATTTTAGGCGAAAGCGTAAATATGATCTTGCCGAACGCCTGCACGCCGTCACTGTGAAAGACGCAGGAAGGCGCTATTTTTTTTACCTCCGCCGCAAGCATGTTGACGTCGTTGACAGCACCCGTCTCGTTGTTCACGTGGATGACGGAAACGAGTGTCGTCTTTTCGTCCACCTTGGAAAGAAGGTCGTCTATGTCAACACTTCCGTCCGCATTCAGGCGCGCGTATCTTACTTCGGTCCCGCGCAGCGAAAGCTCCTTTGTGCTGTTGTAAACTGCGGCATGTTCGCCCGATGTCGTGACGACATTCCCGCGGCCGGCGGCGCAGAAAAGCGCCTGGTTGTCCCCTTCACTGCCCGAGCCCGTAAAGATGAGTTCAAAATTCGCGGGCGAGGCGATGCGGGAAAGCAGAAACTTCCGCGCATCCTCGATCGCTTTATGCGCGGAAAAACCCGCCCGATAAAGGGAGGACGGGTTATAAAAATCCTGCGTGAGGAATTTTTCCGCTTGTTTCACCGCTTCGCCGTTGGGAATGGCGGTCGCGGCATTGTCAAGATAGATCATTGCCAAAATCTTTCCGTTTTAAATCCGTTTTAAATTCGTCCTGCCGCAAAACTCAGAACTCGATGACGCCTTCGAACACGAGGCGCGCATTGCCCGTGAGAGTGACAGTGCCGTCGGAGGCGTAGCGAACGATCAGATCGCCGCCGCGCACTTTCACGGTGATGTCTTCGTCCGTGCGGCAATAGCCGTTGAGCACCGCCGCAACGACACTCGCCGCCGCACCCGTGCCGCAGGCAAGCGTCTCGCCGTTGCCGCGCTCCCAGACGCGCATTTTGAGCGTCTTGTCGTTGACGACGCGAACAAACTCCGTATTGATGCGCTGCGGGAAATAATCGGAATACTCAAACAGAGGGCCTGCATTTGCGAGGTCGACCGCGTCCACTTTGTCGCAGAAGACGACCGCGTGCGGATTGCCGACATTGACGAGCGTGACCGCATATTCCGTGCCGCCGACGACGATAGGACGCGCGACAACCGTTTCCCCTTCCAGCGTGGAGGGAATATTTTTGCCCTCAAGCACCGCCTTGCCCATGTCAACGCTGACCGAGCTGACCTTTCCGTTGAAGGTGTACAGTGTAAGGTCGCGGATACCGCTGAGCGTCTCGATTCGGATGTGTTTGTCCGTGACAAAGCCGTTGTCGAAGAGATATTTTGCGACACAGCGGATGGAGTTGCCCGCCATCGCCCCCTCGCTTCCGTCTTTGTTGAAGATGCGCATCTTTGCGTCGGCAATCTCCGAGCGTTCGATCAGCGTGATGCCGTCTCCGCCGATCCCGAAATGTCTGTCCACAAAGTTGATCGCGAGCGATTCGGGGCAAGTAATCTTGCCGTCCATGTTGTCGAAGAAGATATAGTCGTTTCCGCAGCTCTGCATCTTAAAGAATTTGAGCTTCGTCTTTTCGTGGCGCAGGTTGTTGATGTCGACGAGCTCGGTGTTGTTCTCGTTGAAGCGGCTTGCGATGATGTCGGCAAGCGCATTCGCCGTGTCGAGCGACGTAAGCGTCGTGATGCCGAGCAGGATCGCATGATGATGCATGCGGATGTAGTCGTTGATGGACGCCATGTCCGTCTTGCCCGTATAGACGATGTAATCGATCTTGCCGTCATCCATGAGCTTGAAGATCTCCTCGCTCTGAGAGAGACGGTCGACAGTGGTGACATCGATGCCGAGCGTACGGATGGTCTCCGCCGTACCATGCGTCGCATAGATATTCAGTCCGAGATCGCTGAACTTCTTTGCAAGGTTGAGAATCTCGAATTTATCCTGGTCGTTGACGGTGAAGTAGACGCCCACTTCGCGCTGTTTGGTCGGGTGACACAGTTTAAATCCCGCAGAGACGAGTCCTTTGAAGAGCGCCTCTTCGATGGTCTTGCCGATGCCGAGCACTTCGCCCGTCGATTTCATCTCGGGTCCGAGCTGGGAGTTGACATCGTTGAGTTTTTCAAAGGAGAAGACAGGAACTTTGACCGCGACATACGGCGAGGAGCGGTACAGTCCCGTTCCGTAACCGAGCTTTTTGAGCTTTGCGCCGACCATGATCTTGGTCGCGAGCTCCACCATCGGCACACCCGTCACCTTGGAAATGTACGGAATGGTACGGGAAGCGCGGGGATTGACCTCGATGACATACAGCTCGTTGTGGTAGACGAGGAACTGAATGTTAATGAGCCCCTTTGTCTTGAGCGAAAGCGCGAGCTGAGTGGAGCACTCGATGATCTTGTCGAGCATAAGATCGCTCAGGTTATACGGAGGATAGACCGCGATGGAGTCGCCGCTGTGCACGCCCGCACGCTCGATGTGCTGCATGATGCCGGGAATGAGCACGTCTTTTCCGTCGCTGATGACGTCCACTTCGAGCTCCTGCCCCATCAGGTATTTGTCGCAGAGCACGGGGTTTTCGATGTGCTGGGCAAGGATGACGTCCATGTAGCGGGAGATGTCGCTCTCCGTGAAGGCGATGGTCATATTCTGCCCGCCGATGACGTACGAAGGGCGCAGAAGGACGGGGTAGCCGAGCTTGTCCGCAGCGGCGAGCGCCTCCTCTTTGGTCATGACCGTAAGTCCCTTCGGACGGCTGATATGGAACTGTTCGAGAAGTTCGTCGAAACGCTCGCGGTCCTCTGCCATGTCGACGCTGTCAGCAGAGGTGCCGAGGATGCGGACACCCTTTTTGTCAAGGTAATTGCAGAGCTTGATCGCCGTCTGACCGCCAAAGGTGATCACGACGCCGTACGGCTTTTCTTTGTCGATGACGTTCTGCACGTCTTCGGGCGTGAGCGGCTCAAAATAAAGCCTGTCCGCCGTGTCGAAGTCCGTGGAGACCGTCTCGGGGTTGTTGTTGATGATGATGACTTCATAGCCGAGCTGTTTCAGCGTCCAGACGCAATGAACGGAGGAATAGTCGAACTCGATGCCTTGGCCGATACGGATCGGGCCCGAGCCGATGACGATGATTCTCTTTTTCTTGCTCTCGGCAATGAAGGGAGTCGCCTCGTCGTGCGCATATTCGTCGTAGGTCGAATAGAAGTATGGCGTCTCCGCGGCAAATTCCGCCGCGCAGGTGTCGACCATCTTGTAGACCGCCTTTCTGTGATACGGGATCTTCTGCCCCGAGATCTTCTCCATCTCGCGGTCGGGATAGCCGAGCTTTTTGCCCTCGTCGTAGAGCGCGCGCGTCAGCTTTTCGTTGCGCAGACGATCTTCGAAACGCACGAGGTTGAGGAGCTTGTTGAGGAACCAGCGGTCGATCTTCGTGATCTCGAAGATCTCGTCGACGGAAATGCCCGCCTTGAGCGCGGCAAACACGGTGAACAGGCGCTCGTCGGACAGCTTTTTGAGCTCTTCGCGCAGGTCCTTCCCCTCGTATTTGTCGAGCGTCAGCGAAGAGAGCGAGATCTCCGCGCCGCGCACCGCCTTCATGATCGCCATCTCAAAATTTGTACCGATGGACATGACTTCGCCCGTCGCCTTCATGCGCGTTCCAAGCTCGCGCTTTGCGTACAGGAACTTGTCGAAGGGCCATTTGGGGAGCTTTACGACGATGTAGTCGATCGTAGGCTCAAAGCAGGCGAACGTCTTGCCCGTGACGTCGTTTTTGATCTCGTCCAGCGTATAGCCGAGCGCGATCTTGGTCGCGACCTTTGCGATCGGGTACCCCGTGGCCTTACTTGCAAGTGCGGAAGAGCGCGACACGCGGGGGTTGACCTCGATGACCGAGTATTCAAAAGAATTCGGATTGAGCGCGAACTGGCAGTTGCAGCCGCCCTCGATGCCGAGCTCGGTGATGATCTTGAGCGACGCACTGCGGAGCATCTGGTATTCTTTGTCGGAAAGAGTGACCGCAGGAGCCACGACGATGGAATCGCCCGTATGGATGCCGACGGGGTCGAAGTTCTCCATCGAGCAGACGGTGATGACGTTGCCCGCACCGTCGCGCAGAACTTCGAACTCGATCTCCTTCCAGCCGTAGATGTACTTTTCGACGAGCACCTGCGTGATGGGAGAAAGCATGAGCCCGTTGTGGGAAATGACGCGAAGCTCCTCTTCGTTATAAGCGACGCCGCCGCCCGCGCCGCCGAGCGTGAACGCGGGGCGGATGATGACAGGATAGCCGATCTTGTCTGCGACCGCAACGCATTCGTCCACAGTATAGGCGATGTCCGAAGGGACGACGGGCTGACCGATCTTCTGCATGGTCTCCTTGAAGAGCTCACGGTCTTCCGCGCGGTCGATCGCGTCAACTTTCGTGCCGATCAGCTTGACGCCGTATTTATCGAGGAAGCCTTCCTTCGCGAGCTGACAGCCGATGGTGAGTCCCGTCTGTCCGCCGAGGGAAGCGAGCAGGCTGTCGGGGCGCTCTTTTGCGATGATGCGTTTGATGGATTCAAGGGTGAGCGGTTCGAGATAGATCTCGTCGGCGAGCGCCTTGTCCGTCATGATGGTCGCGGGGTTGGAGTTGCAAAGAACGACATTCACTCCCGCATCTTTGAGGACGCGGCAAGCTTGCGCGCCCGCATAGTCGAATTCCGCCGCCTGACCGATGACGATCGGGCCGGAGCCGATGACGAGTACTTTTTTGATTTCGCTTTTCTTAGGCATTTTTCTTCCCTCCGTCCATCATGGCCATAAATTTGTCGAACAGGTCGCGCGCATCCAGAGGTCCCGCGCACGCCTCGGGGTGAAACTGCACCGTAAAGGCGTTCAGGTCGGGATATTCGACACCTTCGCAGGTGTTGTCGTTGGCATTGATGAAGCTGATCTCCCCCACGCCCTTGACAGAATCGGCAATGACTTCGTAGCCGTGGTTCTGGCTGGAGATGTAGACAGTGCCCGTTTTGAGTTCCTTGACAGGCTGGTTTGCGCCGCGGTGCCCGTACTTCATCTTTTTCGTCTTTCCGCCCATGGCAAGCGCAAAGAGCTGATGTCCGAGGCAAATGCCGAAGATGGGAAGTTTTCCCGCGAGCTTGCGGATGTTTTCGATGATTTCCGTGTTCTCTGCGGGATCGCCGGGGCCGTTTGTCAGCATCACGCCGTCAGGGTGCATCTCAAGGATCTGTTCGGCGGTATAATAAGCGGGAACGCGCAGGACGCGGCAACCGCGCCCGACAAGCTCGCGCACGATGTTTTCCTTCGCGCCGAAGTCCCAGAGCACGACCGTGCGCTTCGCGTTCTCCTCGCCGTATGTGCGAACCTGCCCGCATGTACAATTTTTGACAGCGTCAACAATGGAATACTTTGCGATCGCAGCGACGTCTTTCACGGGTTTTGATGAAATAACGGCATTCATGACGCCCGCCTCACGCACCGTCTTGGTCAGCTCGCGCGTGTCGATGCCATAGATACCCACGACGTTCTGCTCTTTAAGGTATTCGTCGATCTTCTTTTCACAGCGGAAGTTTGACGGCTCCTCGCAATATTCGCGCACGATATATCCCGAAAGATACGGTTTCTTGCTCTCGCGGTCGGAGAGGATCATCCCGTAGTTTCCGATAAGAGGAAAAGTCTGAATGACGATCTGTCCGTAGTAGCTCGGATCGGTAAGCGTTTCGATATAGCCCGTCATGCCCGTGGTGAAGACGAGTTCGCCGATGACATCCCCCTTCGCCCCAAATCGCTTGCCCTCGAACACCTGGCCGTTCTGCAACGTTAAATACACTTTTTCTTCTTTCATAGGTATAGATCCTTGCAATATATTTACTTGAGAAGTTTTGCCAGAACCGCTTTCTGCGCGTGCAGGCGGTTTTCCGCCTCGTCGAAGATCTCGGCGGCATGCGCCTCGAACACTTCGTCCGTGATCTCTTCGCCGCGGTGTGCGGGAAGACAGTGCATTACCATCGCATCGGGTTTGGCGACAGACATGAGATCAGCATCCACGCAATAGCTGCGGAAGACCTTTTCACGCTCCGCACGCTCGCTCTCCTGTCCCATCGAAGCCCAGACATCGGTATAGATGACGTCGGCACCCTCTGCAGCTTTCTTCAGATCGGAGGTGACCGTCAATTTCCCGCTCTCGTTCGCCCATGCGACGACATTCTCGTCGGGACGATAAGTGTCGGGGCAGGCGATCGAGACTTCCATTCCCATCTTGATGCCGCCGACGATCAAAGAGTTTGCCATATTGTTCCCGTCACCGACAAAACACATTTTCAGGCCGCGGAAACTGCCCTTGTATTCGCGGATGGTCATAAGATCGGCGAGCACCTGGCAGGGATGGCAATAATCGGTGAGTCCGTTGATGATCGGGATGGAACCGTATTTTGCGAGGTCCTCCACGTCCTGCTGGGCAAAGGTGCGGATCATGATGCCGTCCAAATAGCGGGACAGCACGCGCACGGTGTCCTTGATGGGTTCCCCTCTTCCGATCTGCAGATCGCGGTCGGAGAGGAAGAGCGCATAACCGCCGAGCTCGTACATGCCGACTTCGAAACTCACGCGCGTGCGGGTGGAAGATTTCTGAAAGATCATGCCGAGCTTTTTCCCTTTGAGGATGTGATGCTCGATGTTGTTCTTGCGCTCGTATTTGAGCTGGTCGGCAAGGTTGAGGATCCCGAAGATCTCCTCGCCGGTGAGATCGCCCAGTTTCAACAGATGTTTCATTCGGATATCACCTCATTCAGAATATTCAGACCGAAATCCATTTCGTCTTTTTTGATAGTAAGCGGCGGAAGCAGCCGCACTTTGCTCTTTGCCGTGAGCACGATCAGTCCGCGCTCAAGGCATTTCTCGGCGACTTCGCGCGCGCTTTTCGTGGTCTCAAGCCCGATCATGAGTCCGAGGCCCGTTACGCTGCGCACGTTTTTGATGCGACCAAGGTGCGTGAACAGATACGCACTCTTTCCCTGTATTTCAAGGAGCATCTGTTTGTCCAGCCTGCGGAGGATGCTGCATGCGCCCGCACAGGCAATGGGATTCCCGCCGAAGGTGGAGCCGTGATCGCCCGCGCCGAAGATGTTTTCGCACTTGCCGAAGAACATCGTAGCCCCGAGCGGCAAGCCGCCTCCGAGCCCCTTCGCCGTCGTGACGATATCGGGCGAGATATCGAACTGTTCGTAGGCATAGAGCGTGCCCGTCCTGCCGTTGCCAGTCTGCACCTCGTCGATGAGAAGAAGAATGTCGCGACTGCGGCAAAACTCTTCAATCTTTTTCACCTCTTCTTTGTCCAGCGGCCGCACGCCGCCCTCGCCCTGAACGAGTTCAAGAAGCACCGCGCACGTCTTGTCCGTACACAGGCGGCGGACACCCTCAAAATTAGGATCCGCATAGGAAAAGCCGTCGATCATCGGCTGAAAACAGGTGTGCATCGCCTCCTGCCCTGTTGCGGCGAGCGTCGCGAGCGTTCTGCCGTGAAAGGAGTTTTTCAGCGTGACAATGCAATACCTGCCCGCGCCGTATTTGTCGAAGGAATATTTGCGCGCAGCCTTGATCGCGCATTCGTTCGCCTCTGCGCCCGAATTGGAGAAAAAGACCTTTTTTGCTCCCGTCTTTTCACACAGAAGCTGCGCGAGCTCCGCCTGCGGGCGGGTATAATAGAGGTTGCTCGCATGCTGGACTTTATTCAGCTGATCGATGACCGCCTTTTTCCACTCTTCATCGTTTACGCCGAAGGAATTCACGGCGATCCCGCTGCCGAAATCCACAAATTTCTTGCCGCTCTCCGACCAAAGCGTTGCGCCGTTTCCCGAATAAAGATCGGTCTGGAAACGGTTGTATGTGCCCGCAATGTAACGGCTGTCTTTGTCCTTTATTTCTTCGAAACTCATAATGCACCTATTTTATCTATTCTATCATAAAACCCGCGCGAAAGCAATCATTTGATAAACTATATTATAAATAGCCGTAAAAAAAGACCGATCAAAAAATCAGTCTTCGTTTACGAACATGGTGCCGATGCCCTGGTCGGACAGCGTCTCGACCAAAATGGAATGCTCCACCCTTCCGTCAATGATAAATACTTTTTTCACGCCGCGGCGGATCGCCTCGCGGCAGCACTCGATCTTGGGGATCATGCCGCCCGAAAGGATACCCTGCTTTACAAGCGAAGGGATCTCGCTGACATAGATCTTCTCGATCAGGCTGGCTTCGTCGTCTTTATCGCGGAGGACGCCCTTTGTGTCCGTCATGAGAATGAGACTGCGCGCATTGAGAGCGCCGGCGATGACGGCAGAAGCGGTGTCCGCATTCACGTTGTAGATGTGTCCCTCGTCATCATATCCGACGGTAGAAACAACGGGAATATAGCCGGCGTCGAGAGCGTCGGTGATGACTTTGGTATCCATTTCGACGATCTTCCCGACATAGCCGAGCTTTTCGTCTTGCTTTTCACACTTCATCATGTGCCCGTCGATGCCGCAAAGACCGAGCGCTTTGCCGCCGATCTTTTCAAGAAGGTTGACGAGAGATTTGTTGATCTTGCCCGCAAGGACCATGCGGACAACTTCCGCAGTCTCTTCGTCGGTATAACGGAGCCCGTCGACAAACACCGACTGTTTGCCGATCTTTTTGAGCATCTCGGAGATCTCGGGACCTCCGCCGTGCACAAGCACGACCTTGACGCCGATCAGATTGAGGAGGACGATGTCGCGCATCACGGACATCTTGAGCTGCTCATTGATCATGGCGTTGCCGCCGTACTTTACGACGACGATCTGACCGTTGTAATCCTGGATATACGGGAGTGCCTCGATGAGGACCTGCGCCCGAAACTGTTTTTCTGTGATCTGATTTTCCATCGCTCGACTCCTCGCTCAGGTGCGGTAATCCCCGTTGATCTTCACATATTCATAAGTGAGGTCACAGCCCCACGCCGTCGCCTTGCCGTTCCCGTCGCCCAAACCGATCAGGATCTCGATCTCGTCTGCGGAGAGGACCTCTTTCGCCTCTTCTTCGGAAAAAGGCACGCCGCTTCCGCCGCGGCAGACGGAAATTTCACCGTTTTTGCTCCTGAAATCGACGTCAACTTTCGTGACATCGACGTCTGCGCCCGCATACCCGACGGCACAGAGGACCCTGCCCCAGTTCGCATCCGAACCGAACATCGCCGCTTTAAAGAGCGAAGATTTGATGACGGATTTTGCGACAGTACGCGCAACAGATTTGCTCTTGGCACCGCTGACTTTACACTCGAGAAGTTTGGTCGCACCCTCGCCGTCTTTTGCGATCTTGCGGCACAGGCAGGTCGTCACCTTTGCAAGCGCCTTGCGGAAAGTAGAAAAATCCTTGCCCGTCTCTTCGATCTTCTTATTGCCCGCAAGTCCGTTCGCGAGCACGCAGACCATGTCGTTGGTGGAGGTATCGCCGTCCACGCTGACCATGTTGAAGGAATCCTTCACGTCTGCGGAAAGCGCCTTTTGCAACATGGCGGGAGAGATATCCACGTCCGTCGTGACAAAGACGAGCATGGTCGCCATGTTCGGGTTGATCATCCCGACACCCTTGCCGATGGCACCGATGCGACATTCTTTTCCGCCGACAGAGAAAGTGTACGCGATCTGTTTTTCGACGGTGTCCGTCGTCATGATACCCTGCGCCGCGAGCTCACTGTTGTCTCCCAGCCCGCGGACAAGCTCGTCCATTCCCGCCGCAATAGGCTCGAGGGAAAGCGGCTGTCCGATGACGCCCGTCGACGCAACAACGACGTCCGAAGCGGAAATGTGCGCAGACTCTTCGACAAGTTTGCACATCCCCTCCGCGATCTCTACGCCGTCTGCGTTGCAGGTATTCGCATTCCCGCTGTTGCAGACGATCGCCTGGGCGTATCCGTCGGAGACATGCTCCTTGGTGACAAGGATAGGCGCGCCCTTGACGAGGTTCTGCGTATAGACGCAAGCCGCACTTGCCCGCACATCGCTGACGATCAGAGAGAGGTCCCGCTTGGTCTTGTTCTTGCGGATCCCGCAATGGATCCCGTTTGCCTTAAATCCGAGAGGCGCACAGACGCCTCCTTGTATTTTTTTCATAATTCCTCCGCTAAACTGTTCAAACCAAAGACGTACGCTCGTCAAGCCCGAGTGCGATGTTCATGCACTGCACGGCGGCACCCGATGCACCTTTGCCGAGATTGTCGAACACGGAGGCGAGCACAACGCGCTCGTCGTTTCCGTCGATATAGATCTTCATCTCGTTCGTTCCGACCAAAGTATTTGCGGCAAGATAGGTCTCCTTCTCTTGCACGACTTTTATGAAATTCTGCGACGCATAGTACTCTGCAAAATAGCTTTTTATATCTTCTGCATTCATTTTTTTGCGCATGAGTCGCACATGAAGCGGAACAGTCACACACATCCCGCTGTAATAATCCGAAACGATCGGATTAAAGACGGGTGCATGGGAAAGCCCGCAGACCGCCTGCATTTCGGGGAGATGCTTGTGTCCCTGCGCCAGTGCATACTGACGCGGACTGTCAAATTCTGCCGCACGGGCGGAAGATTCGTATTCCGCGATCATCTTTTTGCCTCCCCCGCTGTAACCCGTGACCGAATGGCAAACAAAGGGATAATCGGCCTCGACGAGCCCGCCCGCAATGAGCGGATAGACGAGGGAGATAAAGCCGCTCGCGTGGCATCCGGGAACGGCGATCCGATCCGAATGCGCGATCTTTTCCCTGTGCGATGCGGAGAGCTCGGGGAAGCCGTACGCCCATGTCGGGTTTGTCCGATGCGCCGTGGACGCGTCGAGGATCTTTACGCCAACTCGCTCACAGAGGGAAACGGATTCTTTTGCCGCC
>ERZ1643249.468-NODE-468-length-45611-cov-57.268373_pt1 | contig 45611 bp, 47 predicted proteins | sample MGYA00579263_ERZ1643249 | MGnify/ENA primary metagenome ERZ1643249 (study PRJEB29033, sample SAMEA4952264) | chicken gut metagenome | biome: Broiler Chicken; feature: Gastrointestinal Tract; material: Caecum | place: Ireland | collected 2018 | study: Broiler...
CTTTGACCAAAGAAGGCGAAGTGTGAGAATGGTTTTGTATGATGTTTTGAAGGTATGTTAAACATATCGGGAAGAAAATAGGGGCATAGTTTCAACGGTAAAACATCGGTCTCCAAAACCGCAGTTGGGAGTTCGAGTCTCTCTGCCCCTGCTGAAAAGTCTAAGAAATGATCTGTTTCTTAGGCTTTTTTCTTTTACAGAAATATATGTAAATTGAAATTTCCATCAAAGTTTTTTCTGTTTTTTTTATGAGAAAACCTTCAAGACATCAAACACCAAAATACTGAATCCGACATATTTTATTATGACCCCATTGAATTGAGGAAAACAAAAATATAGCAAAGGAAGGGTTAAAATATGTCAAAATATAATGTACACGGCGGCCATAACAAAATAGTGCCGGGAGCATCCGGGTATCTGGATGAAGTAACAGAAGACCGAAAGGTAAAAAATCAGCTGATTCTGTATCTGAGATCTATGGGACATACAGTTTATGACTGCACAGATGACAGTGGGAAAACCCAGTCAAAGAATTTAGCGAATATTACAGCAAAATGCAATCAGCATGATGTGACGCTGGATATTTCCATTCATTTAAACGCAGGAGGAGGAACAGGAACAGAAGTATTATATGTTTCATCCTCAGGGAAAACGTATGCAGAGAAAGTAAGCAGGGCAGTATCTTCTGCTCTTGGCATTACAAACAGAGGAGCAAAGAAAAGGACAGACTTGTATGTTTTGAACCATACAAAATCTGCGGCGATTCTTGTAGAGTGCTGTTTTGTTGATTCGAAAACAGACAAGGGGAAATGGAATGCAGAGGTGTGTGCGAAAGCGATTGCAGAGGCAGTGACCGGGAAGAAAATTCAGGGAACCACTACAGATGGGAAAAATAATTTTACAATTAAGGTAAACGGGGTGAAAAAAGGAGATGTGCTGAATATTCGGGCATCTGCCTCAGCTTCCTCTAAGATAACCGGCACACTGGCATATAATGATCCAAATACGTATACGATTACAGGAACCAGTGTGAATGGAACTGATACATGGGGCCGGTTAAAAAGCGGAATCGGATGGATTAATTTAAAGTATACAAAAAGAGCATAAAAAACGGAGCTGCGCATGAAATAAAAATTAATGCGGCAGCATTTTTTGAAAAGAATAAGAGCCAGGTCTGTGTAAGGTCTGGCTCCTGGTGTAAAATTTATGTATGTCGTCAGATAAACTTTTACAGAAAGACGATACCCTGTATTCTTTATTCCCAGTCACTGTAATAGTCATACATATCATCATATATGTCATAATTTGCCGTAAACTCTTCCAGATTGTAAATGGACAAGCCATAAAGCCGGTCATCACGGATTGTTAATGCCAGAGCATAGGAAGAAGAATCTATAACATCTTTATAATCTTCACTGGTTCCACGATAAAAAAGGCAAAAATATTCGTAGGCGTTTCCGGAGAAAGACAACACCCGACTGTCAGATTCATTCAAATGTTCAATGATATTATTATCCTGATCAAAAAACAGGAGATTGAGCGTGGATACTTCTTCAGGATCATAGAAAATACTGGATTCGTCAATGTGAAGAGCATCAGCGGCCTCTTTTACAGACATATCAAATTTGAGCTGATTCGTGCTTGCTTTTTCGCTTTCCAGAGCTATGCGGAAAATATTATCATTCACAAAATCAAGAGAAACCCCTTCCGAAGCTGTATCTGAAATCATAACATCAGTCGGATGATACGTTTTGTTTACAAAGAACTCATCAACTTCAGGGTCACTGAAATCCCTTGTGATTCCATATGCGGTTCCATACTTCTCTTCCAGGGTCAAAAATGTATCTGCAAATGAGATTTTATGGCCTTTAAATTCGACAACAACGTCAATGTCAGCGCCGGGGCGTTTTGTTTCATTCTTTTTCTTATTTTGGCATCCGCCCAGCACAGCGGATGCAGCCGCGATTACGGTACAAAAAAATATCCAGATTTTCTTTTTCATAACATTTCCCCCAGAGATTACCACAATTTTATCATACATTTACTATGATTTTATCATACATCCAGGAGGAAGTATAGCTTGTTACGGTGCTTTAAAAAGGGGAAGGTCCGGCGGCATATAAGAGAAAACAAAAAAACCTGCCGTCAGAATAAAAATGAGTACCCAGAGAAAAATAGAACGCCGGGAACAGCGGTATTTTCCGGAACAGCGGCCAAGAATCCGGAATCCCTGTGCGATGTTGAGGCCAAAAGTAAGCAGATCCAGAATAAAATAATTTTTCCCTAAAATACCGGTATACGTATAAAAAATGACAGGAATCAGAGCAGTACTCCAGAGGATGCTCTGAGGAATTGCGTACAGGATACAGGAAAGATTGGAAGAAAACCGGACATAAAGAAAAGCGGAATATAGAAGCATTGGAAAGAAAGCCAGCTTCATGTGTTCCCATGTTGATTCATTGACAGGACAGAATAATCCTATGATGAAATTACCATCGGACCATTGATAGAAAAAATGTGAAAGGGATCCCAAAATCAAAACAAAGAAAAATCCCCGGATTAAATATCGCTGAAAGAGTTTCATCATAATCACCCCATATTCAGTATATGCGTACTTTTAGAGCAGTATACAAAAAGCAATACAAGAAAGATCAGATTCTCTGGTATAATGATAAGAAATATGGAAAGGAAATATAAAAATATGAAATATGAAGGAATTGTATATCGGCCTCCCAGCGAGGCTTACAGCCTGATCGTCCAGGTAACCATTGGATGCAGCCAGAATCACTGTGCTTTTTGCAGCATGTATAAAACGAAACAGTTTAGAATCAGGTCCACAGACGAAATTATAGATGATTTTATGGAAGCCAGGGAAATGTATCCGAAAATAGAAAAAATTTTTCTGGCAGACGGAGATGCATTAATCTGTCCGGTCCAAGATCTGGAGATGATTTTGAAGCTGATTCGGAAAAAGTTTCCCGAGTGCAGACAGGTAACATGTTATGCTTCTCCTAAAAGCATTCTTTTGAAAAAAACGGATGAATTAAAAAGATTATGTCAGCTGGGATTATCCATGGTGTATATGGGGCTGGAATCCGGCAGTGATAAGGTACTGGAATATATGAAAAAAGGCGCAGATCCAAAAGAGATGATAAAGGCGGCAGAAAAAATCCATAATGCAGGAATCCGGCTGTCTGTCACCGCAATTTCAGGTCTGGGAGGAAAGAAGTGGTGGAAAGAGCATGCAGTGGAAACTGGTAAAGTTTTGTCAGAAATGAAACCGGAATATGCAGGCCTTTTAACACTGATGATAGAGGAAGGTGTTCCATTGGAGCAGGAAATAAAAAGCGGAAGGTTTCAGCTGATGAATCCATATGAGATTTTGATTGAAACAAGGGAAATGCTGGAACATATGGATTGTCCGGGATGTATTTTTCGTTCTAATCATGCATCAAATTATATTTCTTTGAGAGGGACACTGAACAAGGATAAAGAAAAACTGATAAAACAGCTGGATCAGGCAGTCAGTGGCAGTGCTCATTTAAAATCTGAATGGATGCGTATGCTGTGATCCGGAGATGATACCAGGAGACAGAAAATTCTGCCTCCTGTTTTTTTATTTCATAGAAAACTTTGTTTCTATGAAATAAAAACGCTCCGCGAGAATCATACTGCGGCGGAACAAAAGATACCGCTCATGCGCCCCGCCGCAGGCGGAGAATCCTGCAAAGCAGGATTCTCTCTTAGAAAATAATGTCCGAAATTCTTGTAGTATAAAATTTTCCGGACAGGATCATCCCGTACTTAAAGAGGAAGAAATTCCGGTTTCTGATTGCGGAAAACTGTATAATAGCGGAATCCAAGAGAACGGAGAAATTCCGGGAGAATGGAGAAATCGTATGCCATATGTTCCGGACAGTGGCCGTCAGAGCCGATGGTCAGGATTTCACCGCCCAGCTCCAGATATCGGCGCAGGATTTCATGATGAGGATTTGGATCCGGCATTCCATATTTCAGCCCTGCGGTATTGACCTCAATTCCTTTTCCAGCGGAGATAATACGCTTTAAAATTTCATCGATCAAATCACCGAAATCGGAATAATGGAATTGGAAATTCTTATCTTTTATATATCTGGCTGCATAATCCAGATGACCATAGACACAATAATCATGAAAAGATAATACATTGGTCAGAATATCTTCCAGATACCGTTCCAGACCGCGTCTGGACGGATATGTTTCAAAATAAACAGCATCATAAGGATCCATCTGGTCTACAATATGTGTTGATCCAATAATAAAATCGAAAGCTTCATCTTTTACAAAATCAGAGCACTGGTCTAACGTGGACGGCATAAGCCCCAGTTCAATTCCGTAATTGATTTCAATCTGGTCTTGGTAAGTTTCCTTCAGCTCAGACAGCCGGGTTTTATAGGCAGGCAGATCCAGAAGAAAATCAAAGTGGTCAGGATTTTCAGGATAATCAATATCATGATGTTCCGTAAAACAAAGAATCTCGAGACCGGATGCAATCCCCTGCCGGATCATGGATTCCATTGGTGCGGTGGAATCCGAAGAAAAATTGGTATGTAGATGATAATCTGCTTTTATCATAATGCGACTCTCCTTTTTTATGTATTCGTACTTATATTATGATACAAATGTAAAAAGAAAGAAAGATTCATATAAAAAGTTCTTTAAATAGTGTAAAGATTTTGTTAAGATAATAAGAGAACATAGGAGGAATAGGAGCATGTTAACACATATTGGAAATTTATTTGCATTTATCGGAGGACTCGGAATGTTCTTATACGGGATGGACATCATGGCATCCGGTCTTCAAAAAACTGCGGGAAGCAAGATGAAAGAACTTCTGGGATATCTTACCAATAATCGCTTTTTAGGCGTTTTGGTAGGCGCGCTGGTGACTGCGATCATTCAGAGTTCTTCTGCGACGACCGTTATGATCGTTGGTTTTGTAAATGCCGGGATCATGAACCTGACGCAGGCTGCAGGTGTGATCATGGGAGCCAATATTGGAACGACGGTCACAGCGTGGCTGGTATCAGCAAATGAGTGGGCAGGCGCCCTGAAACCTGACTTCTTCGCGCCTTTTGTACTGGGAATCGGTGCATTTATCATTACATTTTCCAATCGTCAGAATCTGACTCAGAAAGCGGAAATAGCAGTGGGATTTGGAATTCTGTTTATCGGATTATCTTCCATGTCAAGTTCCATTGGAATGTATCAGGACAGCCCGGTTTTCTACAAAGCATTTCAGATTTTAGGGAATAATCCGATTCTTGGAATTTTGACAGGTGCAGTAGTGACAGCGATTATCCAGAGCTCTTCCGCTTCTGTAGGAATTCTTCAGACACTGGCCATGAGAGGAATTGTCAATTGGAGATCTGCGATTTTCATTACTCTGGGACAGAACATCGGAACCTGTATCACTGCGATCTTATCCAGCGCAGGCGCAAATAAAACAGCAAAGAGAGCGGCTGTGATTCATCTGCTGTTTAATGTAATGGGAGCAGCGATCTATGGTGTGATCATGACGATCTTTTTCGGAGTATTTTCTGATCTGGCGATGCAGCATATTACAAGTACTCAGATTTCCACTTTCCATACGATCTTTAATGTATCCGTCACGATTTTATTATTCCCATTTGCAAATCTCCTGGTAAAACTCTCTGGAGTGATCATCAAAGAAGATGTGGAAGAAACAGAAGATGAGGATGAAGAAGTAGAAGAAATGGTGCTGCGCCATCTGGATCCACGTATCCTTGAAACACCGACGTTCGCTGTGGAAAATGCCGTGAAAGAGGTTGCCAGAATGGGATATATCGTCATTGGAAACCTGAACCGTATTATTAAAGAGGCAGGAAAAGAAGAACCAAGTCAGAAAAAGTTAGATAAGATCTTTCAGAATGAAGAGGTGGTCAATCATCTGGAAACCATGATTACAGGATATCTGGTGAAGATAAGCCAGCTGTCACTGCCGGAGAAGCAGATCATAGTTGTAAATCATCTCTTTGACGCGATTACAGATATTGAACGGGCCGGAGATCATGTGGAGAATATTGCCGAATGCATGCAGAGTCTGAAAAAGTCCGGAGTGCGGCTCACGGATGAAGCGAAAAAAGAATTAAAAGAAATGGCAGAATGTACAAAGAATGCTCTGCATCAGTCTGTCCGATCTCTGGAAGAAGATAATGCAGAACTGGCAGCCGAAACCCGGCAGAAGGAACAGATGGTAGATAAGATGGAAAAGGAGATCAGGAAAAATCATATCAAACGGCTGAAGACAGAATCCTGTGCTCCGGAAGAAGGGGTATTTTTCATGGATATCGTATCAAACCTGGAAAGAATTTCTGATCATGCAGAGAATATAGCCCAATATGTGCTGGATGAAAATGAAAAAAATATTACAGCCTGAGATCAAGCAAAAAGATCAGGAATTTCCGGGAAAAACAGCAAAAATTTGTTAAAAAAATTGGTTGTATACATGACAAAAATATGAAAATACTCTTGAAATTTTAAGAGGGATTGTTTACAATAAAAAAGAAGTTTGTCAATAGATTAACATAATTGGCAAATCCATCAAATAATTAATCAAGACTTAGGAGGAATTGAGATGGCAGTAAAAGTAGCAATTAACGGATTTGGACGTATTGGACGTCTTGCATTCAGACAGATGTTCGGAGCAGAAGGTTATGAAGTTGTAGCAATCAACGACTTAACAAACCCTAAGATGTTAGCTCACTTATTAAAGTATGACTCTGCACAGGGAAAATATGCTTTAGCTGACAAAGTAGAAGCTAAAGAATCTTCTATCGTAGTTGATGGAAAAGAAATCGAAATCTATGCTGAAGCAGACGCAACAAAACTTCCTTGGGGAGACCTTGATGTTGACGTAGTATTAGAGTGTACAGGATTCTATACATCTAAGGAAAAAGCATCTGCTCATATTAAAGCAGGAGCTAAAAAGGTTGTTATTTCTGCACCAGCTGGAAACGATCTTCCAACAATCGTATACAACGTAAACCATGAAACATTAACAAAAGAAGATACAGTAATTTCTGCAGCTTCTTGTACAACAAACTGCTTAGCACCAATGGCTAAAGCATTAAATGACTTCGCTGCTATCCAGTCTGGAATCATGTTAACAGTTCATGCTTACACAGGAGACCAGATGACACTTGATGGACCACAGAGAAAAGGTGATTTAAGAAGAGCTCGTGCAGCTGCAGTTAACATCGTACCTAACTCTACAGGTGCTGCAAAAGCAATCGGATTAGTTATCCCAGAATTAAATGGTAAATTAATCGGATCTGCTCAGCGTGTTCCAGTTCCAACAGGATCTACAACAATCTTAACAGCAGTTGTTAAAGGTGATAACATCACAGTTGATGGAATCAACGCTGCAATGAAAGCTGCTAGCACAGAATCTTTCGGATATACAGAAGAAGAATTAGTATCTTCTGATATCGTAGGAATCACATATGGTTCTTTATTCGATGCAACTCAGACAATGGTTACTGAAATTGGTGACGGATTATATGAAGTTCAGGTTGTATCTTGGTATGACAACGAAAACTCTTACACAAGCCAGATGGTAAGAACAATCAAATATTTTGCTGAATTAGCTTAATTTTTGAGAACGAAATGAGGACAAGACTGCCTGATGCAGTTAATTAGACTCAGATGAGGGTCCGGTCTTTTTGGACCGGACCCTTTTTTTCGATGAACAATGGGGAATATACAGGCCCATTGTGAATTTATATTTCAGGAGGAAAAACATGTTAAACAAAAAATCCGTAGATGACATCAATGTAAAAGGAAAAAGAGTATTGGTACGCTGTGACTTCAATGTACCTTTAAAAGACGGAAAAATCACAGACGAGAACCGTCTGGTTGCTGCGCTTCCAACCATTAAAAAGCTGATCGCAGACGGAGGAAAAGTTATCCTCTGCTCTCACTTAGGAAAACCAAAAGGAGAGCCAAAGCCGGAATTATCTCTTGCACCTGTTGCAGTTCGTTTAAGTGAATTATTAGGACAGGATGTAAAATTCGCAGCTGATGACAATGTTGTTGGAGAAAACGCAAAAGCAGCCGTTGCTGAAATGAAAGACGGAGATGTTGTTCTTCTTCAGAATACACGTTACAGAGCAGAAGAAACAAAGAATGGCGAAGAGTTCAGCAAAGAGCTGGCAAGCCTCTGCGATGTATTTGTAAATGATGCATTTGGTACCGCGCATAGAGCACACTGCTCTAATGTAGGTGTAACAAAATTCGTTGATACCGCTGTTGTTGGATATTTAATGCAGAAAGAAATTGATTTCTTAGGAAATGCAGTAAATAATCCGGAAAGACCAATGGTAGCCATCTTAGGTGGAGCAAAAGTTGCTGACAAATTAAATGTAATCGACAACCTTCTTGAAAAATGTGATACACTGATCATCGGTGGTGGAATGGCATATACCTTCTTAAAAGCAAAGGGATATGAAGTAGGAACTTCTTTAGTTGATGATGAAAAGATCGACTACTGCAAGGAAATGATGGATAAAGCTGAGAAGTTAGGAAAGAATCTGTACCTTCCAGTTGATACAACGATCGCAAAAGCATTCCCAGATCCAATCGATGCAGAAATCGAAGTATCTGTTGTACCATCTGATGCAATTCCTGCAGATATGATGGGATTAGATATCGGAACAGAAACAGCAGCTAAATTTGCAGACGCTGTAAAATCTGCTAAGACTGTTGTCTGGAACGGACCAATGGGTGTATTTGAAAATCCAATCCTTGCAAAAGGAACGATCGCTGTAGCAGAAGCTCTTGCAGAGACAGAAGCTACAACAATCATCGGTGGAGGAGACTCTGCAGCAGCTGTTAATCAGTTAGGATTCGGAGATAAGATGACACATATCTCAACAGGTGGTGGAGCATCTCTTGAATTCTTAGAAGGAAAAGACCTTCCAGGTGTAGTTGCAGCCAACGATAAATAGGGAACAACTGGCAGCGAATTCGAAACAAAGGCACAGACCGAATGTTAGTCAGCGGAACTTCATTGTGAAATTCCATACTCAATCAAAACAGGCGAAAGCCGTGGACAGAAAAACATTTTAAGAAAGAAGGATAAGTCGAATGCGTAAAACAATCGTAGCAGGAAACTGGAAAATGAACAAAACTCCTAGTGAAGCAAAAGCTTTAATTGAGGAGTTAAAACCATTAGTAGCAAGTGAAACTTCAGATGTTGTATTTTGTGTGCCAGCAATTGATATCCCGGCAGCGATCGAAGCAGCAGAGGGAAGCAACATTGCAATCGGCGCTGAAAATATGTACTTTGAAGAAAGCGGAGCTTACACAGGAGAAATCGCTCCAAATATGCTTACAGATTTAGGTGTAAAATATGTAATCATCGGACATTCCGAGAGAAGAGAATACTTTGCTGAGACAGATGAAACTGTAAACAAGAAAGTATTAAAAGCCTTCGAACATGGAATTACACCGATCATCTGCTGTGGAGAAACTCTTACACAGAGAGAACAGGGCGTTACAATTGATTTCGTTCGCCAGCAGATTAAGATTGCGTTCCAGGGTGTAACTGCTGATCAGGCAAAGACAGCTGTTATCGCTTACGAACCAATCTGGGCAATCGGAACAGGTAAAGTTGCAACAACAGAACAGGCTCAGGAAGTATGTGCAGCAATTCGTGCATGCATCGCTGAAGTTTATGATGATGCAACAGCAGAAGCAATCCGTATCCAGTACGGTGGATCTGTATCTGCTGACAGTGCTCCGGAATTATTCGCGCAGCCGGATATCGATGGAGGATTAGTTGGCGGAGCATCCTTAAAACCGGACTTTGGAAAAATTGTAAACTATAAATAATTTTGATGATTAATTATGAGATGGGTCCCCGGGCATATATTGTTCGGGGATTTTTCTTGCCTGAGAGGATTTCTTGCAAAAGATAATCCTGTTGCAGAGAGGGGAAAAGGAAGGAGAGACACAAAATGATGATTATCACAAGATCTAAAATGAGTCAGTTTCATTATAATGACTGGATCCGGTATTTTAAGAAAAACAATGAACATCGTCTGAACATTGATTTTTCGAAGGAATCCATATTGATGCCGGAAGACAGGATTTTAATTCAGCCATCGATTCGAGCCTTTCAAAGGGGAGAAGCTTCAGAGGGAAGAAATCTGATGCGGCTGGCCGAAATTTTTGCGGTTAAGACAGGAGAGAAGGATTACAAAGAAGCAGTCCGCTGGTTTATCAAAGAGGAGAATGGGCATTCCTCTTATTTGAAAAAATTTATGGATTATTATAGGATTCGTCCATCAACAAAGTCTCATCTGGATTATATTTTCCGAGCTTTCAGGAAACTGGGAAGTTTGAAATGTGAAGTTACGGTTTTGGCAGCTGCGGAGATCATAGCGCTGACATATTATGATGCATTGTCAAAAAGTATAGATTCACCGGCATTAAAAAGCATATGCAGACAGATGCTTCATGATGAACTGCCCCATATTATATTCCAATCTTATACTTTGAGTCATTTTCCAGTAAGACTTCGAGATAAGATTTTCAGGATTGTGCTTATGGGATGTACGGCAGTGAGTGTATGGGCAGCGTTTCATGAAGTTTATCGGGCAGGAGGATATAATTTTCGAAAATATATGTGGGGAAATTTCAATTATTTAAAACAGTCAATAGAGCTGTCTCAAAAGAGTCAGTGGAAGGAAGCATAAAAGCAGGAGAGAGAGAATGAATGGTAAAAACAAAGAAATCTGTTTCAGGACAGCAAGGCCGGAAGATGCAGAAGAGCTGTTAAAGATATATGCGCCTTATGTGGAAAATACAGCAATTACATTTGAATATGAGGTTCCCTCTATAGAAGAATTCCAGCAGAGAATTGAAAACACACTGAGAAAATATCCGTATTTTGTGGCGGAACAGGACGGAAAGCCGGCCGGATATGCTTATGCAGGACCTTTAAAAGAACGAGCAGCATATGACTGGGCGGTGGAAACAACAATTTACATCCAGCAGGAGAAGAGAGGAATAGGTATTGGGAAAAGATTGTATGACAGGCTGGAATCAGTGTTAAAGGAACAGGGAATTTTAAATCTTTATGCATGTATTGCATATCCGGAGCAGGAAGATGAATATCTGACAATGGACAGTGTGAATTTTCATAAGCGCCTGGGGTATCAGCAGATTGGGAAATTTCAAAACTGCGGATATAAGTTTCAGCGCTGGTATCATATGATATGGATGGAAAAAGAAATCGGCCAGCATTTAAAAAACCAGCCTCCGGTAATATCTTTTGCGGAGATCAGACGCAGAATGGATGGGTAAAATTACCAGGATTCAAGGCATTGACAGTTAAAGCAGGGGGATGATACAATCAGGCAAAGTTCGGAAAAGGGGAACAAAAATCCGGACTTTCAGGGAAAATAGTATACATAAATAAAGGGGGAAAAATGAAAAAAGTATTGTTGCGCATATGCTTTCTGGCATATGCAGCTGCTGTTATGGCAGGAAAAGATGCTGGCAGGGTATCGGCATCTGAAACTAAAGGACAAATGCAGGAGCAATATGGCTTTCCGAAGTTTCAGGTGCTTTCTCTGCTCCAGACGGATAAGGAAAAGAAAGTGGAATTGAACCTTCAGAATTTCAGGGACCCTGCAGTTTTAGAAATGGCACAGCGGTATGACAGAGATGGAGACGGAGCACTGAATGAAGAAGAGCGAGACCGGGTTACATCCGTCGGTCTTAGTGGGAGAGGAATACAGGATCCATCCGGCTTGTATCATTTTCGTAAAATTCAGTGGCTCAACTTAAATGAGAACAGAATTCAGCAGATCGATCTGGCATATTTTCCGGAACTGGAAGAACTGTACATGAATAACAATGAACTGGAAACCTTAAATACAAACTGGAATACAGAACTGAAAGAGGCAGCGCTGCTGGGGAATTATAACCTGACAGGAAGCCTTAGTTTTGTAAACAATCCGGACCTGAAACTTCTGCACTGTGGCGATACGAGACTGGAAGAAATCAATCTTTCAGAAAACGGAGCGTTAGAAGCCTTTTCTGCTTCGCATACTCCAACGCTGAGAACAATCATTTATCCAAAAGTGCAAAAATCAGCAAAACCGCTGCTGGTCTCTCCGAAAGATTTATATGCGCAGGATTTTGGAGAAAAAGGGAAACACCTGCAGTGGAAAATAACCGGAAATGGTATGGAAAACCAGCTTTTGAAAGAAGATGCAGAGGCCGTAGAAAGTTATGGACTGACTTTAAAAAGCAGCTGGGAAGCAAATCAATACGTGATAGAATATCAGATTCCTCAGCAGGCAGCATATGCAGAACCAGATACAGTCGTAACCCGGGGAAAGACGGGAGAACGAATCCAGCTTCCAAAGATGAAAATAGAGGAAGGCTATCATTTTGTGAAATGGACAAGTTCAAAGGGAAATATAACAGAAAATGAATTTCAGTATACTCCAGGAGCAAAAGAAGAGAATATCCGTATTATCTGCGTGGTGGAAAAAGATAAGCCTGTGATTCCGGACCGCATAAAAGTCCATTTTCAGCCGGGAGCGGATAATGTCAGCGGAACGATGGAATCCATGGAGGCGGATAATGGAAAGAGATTCTATTTTCCGGCAAACAGATATCAAAAAGAAGGTTATGTTTTCCGGGGATGGAGACTGAGAAACGGAGTAAATATCTATCCCGCCGGGGGATCGATCTATGTAAACGGACGGACACAGGATCTGGAAGCGGCAGCTGTATGGGAGAAGATAAAAGGAGTTTTGATCATTGGCCGGAAAGAAAAAGAAATCATCCAGCAGTATACACTCAGTCAGGACGATCTGGCGGCTCAGGAGAAAGCCGGATACGAATTTTTACACTGGGAACGAGATGGGAAAAAGGTAAGCGAAGGAGATCTGATTAAAGTAACATTCAACGGAGAAAAAATTCGTATACTTCCGGTTTATGAAGAGAAAAAAACAGATGTGATTCAGGGACCGGCAGAAGAAACGGTTCCAGCAATTTCTAATCCGTCTGCGGAACAAAGGCCAAAGGCGGAAGAGAAAACTCCTGCAAAGAAAATAACAAAAGTATCTGTATCAAAGATCAGTCAGCAGACATATCAGAACCGTCCGATTACGATCAAACCGGCGCTCAAAGATGGCAGGGCTGCACTAAAGGAAGGAAGAGATTATAAAATTACCTATTATAACAATAACGGGCCTGGAACTGCAAAAATCAGATGGACTGGAATCGGAAACTATACGGGGAAAATAGAGAGGTCTTTTACGATTCGGCCTAAAACACCTTCCGTAAAAGTTCAGTCAGGGAAAAAATCTGTAACGGTATCAGGAAGTTCTGCAAAAGTCAGCGGATATCAGATATCTTATTCTTTAAAAAAGAATAAAAACTTCAGAACAGTGAACGCAGGAAAGAAATATAAGATAAAAAATCTGAAATCAAAGAAGTCTTATTATATAAAGGTCAGAGCATATAAGACGGTTCAGGGGAAAAAAATCTACAGTCAGTACAGCAGACTGATCAAGGTGCGGGTGAAATAAAAGAAGACGGCGGAAATCAATCTGCCGTCTTCTTGTATATGAGATAGAGACTAAGAAAGAACAGCATCCATAAATGCTAAGATTCCTTCCTCTACTTCATCTTTGATTGCAGAATAATTATGAATTTCATGACGGTATCCGGAATAAACTTTGGTGGTTACTGTATGTCCGGTTTCGTACAGCCAGTTTGAGACTTCATAGATGCCTTTTCCATATTCGCCGACAGGATCCTGGTCTCCTCCGATGTTATAGATGGGAAGTTCTTTTGGAACTTTTTCGGCCCACTGAGTTCCCACAATGGATTCCATCATCTGCGTAAAATCATAGAGAGCCTGATTGGTTGTTGGTTTTGTAAAAGCGTCAAAAGGATCATCCGCATGATCCTGCTGTACATAGGGATCTGCACAAATCCATTCATTTCCGATGGAAACATCGCCGCATCGTTCACACATCCAGCCCATCAGACCGGCAGTAAACTGCGGATCGGATTCTTTGCCCTTTCCTTCATCAATTGCTTTTTTTAAAGCTTCGGCTGCTTTGTCTGCGCCCCGGAAAATACCGGTTGTACCGCATATCGTGATTCCAGACAGTTCGTTTCCATATTTTGCGGCAAAATCTCTTGTGATGAAGGATCCCATGCTGTGGCCAAACAAAAAATAAGGCAGATCAGGGTATTTTTCACATACGATGGTCTTTAAAGTGTGTTCATCTTCCATCATCGTATGGAAGCCTTTGTCTCCCCAGTCGCCCCATGTATCATTCATCATAGCGGTTTTTCCGTGGCCGACATGGTCATCAGCAGCTACAATATAGTCTGCATCCATAAATTTTACGATCATATGCAGATATCTCCGGGAATGTTCTCCAAATCCGTGGATGATCTGGACAATTCCCTTTGGTTTTGCGGCTGGAACATAGATCCATCCCTGAACTTCATCACGATCATTAAAAGACTGAAAGCTAACTTCGTGTAACATAATTGCACCTCCAATTCCATGGAAAATCTGTAAATATATCCCTTCTGATATTATACTACGTTCCTGAAGCAGCGTCTAGAAATTGGAACCGTTTTATAACAGAGAAGAAGATTTGTTGACAATGCTGCCTTACGATAATATAGTGGATATGCAATGAAAAATTCAGCGGAAGGCAGCGGAGGCGGGGAAGAAAATTTATGAAAAAGAAAATGTATCAGGCAGTAATATTTGATAAGGATGGAGTCATCGCAGATTCAGAATACAGCAACGTTATGGCAAAACATATTTTGCTGAAACGATCCGGGATTGAAGTGGACTGGCATTATCATGATCAGTTTCTCGGAACAACTCACGAATATATGTGGACTGTCATGAAAGAGGAATTCCATCTTCCGGAAGAAGTTTCATATTATATTAAACAGTGGTCAGAAATCCGGAAAGAACTGATTGAAAAAGAAGGAATGAAAGCAATGCCGGGAAGCGTTGATCTTATAAAACAGCTTAAGGCAGACAGGATTCCGATGGCTTTGGCCTCTTCGTCCAATGTAACGGATATTGAAGCAGATTTACAGGCAATCGGCATTACCAATATGTTTGATGCGGTCATCAGCGGAGAACACTGCAAAAAGGGAAAACCGGATCCTGAAATATTTTTGAAAGCGGCAGCAGCATTGGGGATCGCTCCGGAAAAATGTATTGTAATAGAAGATTCTGAAAGTGGAGTGAAGGCGGCAAAGGCAGCAGGAATGGGATGTATCGGCTATGCAAATCCGGATGCGATAAAACAGGATCTGCATATGGCAGATGAGATTATTAGTGATTTTACACAATTGTCTGTAGATTTTTTATATCATCAAAGAATCTGATGTTGAATTTATTTTAAAAAATCGCTATAATATTAACGGACTATAAAAGAAAAATTCATAAAATAAAGGAGATAAAAATGAGTAGAAGACCAACTGTTCTTATGATTTTAGATGGATACGGATTAAATGACAAGGTAGAAGGGAATGCGGTAGCAGAAGCTAAAACTCCAGTCATGGACAGACTGAAGAAAGAATATCCTTTTGTAAAAGGAAATGCTTCTGGTATGGCAGTCGGACTTCCAGAAGGACAGATGGGTAATTCTGAAGTGGGACATCTGAATATGGGCGCAGGACGTGTCGTATATCAGGAATTAACAAGAATTACAAAAGAAATTGAAGATGGAGATTTCTTTAAGAATGAAGCTCTGCTGGAAGCAATGGATAACTGTAAGAAAAACAATTCTGCACTTCACTGTTTTGGATTGTTATCTGATGGAGGAGTACACAGCCACAATACACATTTATATGGTGTTCTTGAAATGGCGAAGAGAAATGGACTGGACAAGGTTTATGTACATCTGTTTTTAGACGGACGTGATACTCCGCCTACTTCTGGAAAAGAATATGCAGAAGAGTTAGTTGAGAAGATGAAAGAGATCGGTGTCGGAGAGATCGCGTCTGTTTCAGGACGTTACTACGCTATGGACCGTGACAATCGCTGGGATCGTGTTCAGAAAGCATATAACGCAATCGTTCTCGGACAGGGAAATACAGCAGAAGATGCAGTAGACGCAATCGAGGCATCTTACAAAGAAGACGTTACAGATGAATTCGTAGTTCCTACTGTCATCATGAAAGATGGAGCTCCGGTTGCAACATTAAAAGAAAACGATTCTGTTATTTTCTATAACTTCAGACCAGACCGTGCAAGAGAAATCACTCGTTCAATCTGCGATGATAAATTTGATCAGTTTGAACGTCCAAATGGATACTTCAAGACAACATTTGTATGCTTTACAGAGTATGATGTTACAATTCCGAATAAACTGGTAGCATTCCATAAAGTTGAGATCAAGAATACATTTGGAGAATATCTTGCAGCTCATGGTTTAAAACAGCTTCGTCTGGCAGAAACTGAGAAATATGCGCATGTTACATTCTTCTTTAACGGTGGAATTGAAGAACCAAATGAAGGAGAAGAGCGTATTCTTGTAAATTCTCCAAAAGTTGCCACATATGATCTTCAGCCTGAAATGAGCGCGCCGGAAGTTGGAGCGAAATTAGTAGAGGCAATCAAATCAGATAAATATGATGTAATTATTGTGAATTTCGCAAACAGCGATATGGTTGGTCATACAGGAATCGAAGCTGCGGCAATCAAAGCTGTTGAGACAGTAGATAAATGCATTGGAGATGCTGTGGATGCAATTAAAGAAGTAAACGGACAGATGTTTATCTGTGCAGACCATGGAAATGCAGAACAGCTGGTAGATTATAAGACAGGAGAACCATTCACTGCTCATACAACAAATCCGGTACCATTTATCCTTGTAAATTATGATGAGGGCGTAACATTAAGAGAAGGCGGATGCCTTGCAGACATTGTTCCAACGCTGATTGAGATGATGGGAATGGAACAGCCAAAAGAGATGACAGGAAAATCTTTACTTGTAAAATAAAAGAATCAGAAGCAAAGGCGCTTATGTAAAAACATAGGCGCCTTTTTGTATTCAATGAGCCGGAAACATCAGATATTCACAGGGAGGTGAGTCAGATGACAGTATTTGATATTTTAACAGAACTGCAGGAAAAGGCATTTCATGATGAGAAGATACGGCAGGAATTATTAGAGACAAGACAGGCAGAAGAACCGCTGTTTGCTTTTTGTAAGAAATGCCAGGAACTTGGATATGAACTTTATCCGATGGAACTTGTAAATGCCGGAGAGGAATTTTACGCTTCAATGAAAAGGAGTACAAATGGAGGTGGAGAAAACTCACCGAAACTGGAAGGAGAAGACGATCTGTACGAATTATTTTTTGCGGCAATTGAAGAAAAAGAATAAGAATAAGAGAACAATACCCTGCAGACAAAATGCATGATCTGCAGGGTATTTTATGACAAAATCAAATCAGTCAAATTCAGCAGTGTATGTTTACCTCTTTTTGGTATAGGGATTCATATTCTTGGAAATAATAGCATTATTATTTGTAAAGGGTGTGATGATGTTGAAATATCGTATGAGTATCGAAAATGTAATCGGCAGAGAAGTCCTGGATTCCAGGGGAAATCCTACCGTGGAGGTGGAAGTTGCTCTCCAGGGAGGAGCCAGAGGAAGGGCGATTGTTCCGTCCGGAGCTTCCACAGGAAAATTTGAAGCGCTGGAACTTCGGGACCGGGAAAAGCGCTACAGAGGGCTTGGCGTTGAGACGGCAGTCAACCATGTAAATCATAAGATAGCAGACCGGCTGATCGGGAAAAATGCGCTGAATCAGATTGAAATTGATGAGATCATGCTGGAAGCAGACGGGACTCCCAATAAAGAACGATTTGGAGCTAACGCGATTCTGGGAGCTTCGTTAGCCGCAGCAAAGGCAGCAGCCAGCGGTCTTGGAATACCTCTGTATCAATATTTGGGAGGAAGTTTTGCATGCAAGCTTCCTGTTCCTATGATGAATATTTTAAATGGAGGGAAACACGCAGATAATACAGTGGATTTTCAGGAATTTATGATTGCGCCAGTGGGTGCAGATTCCTTCAAAGACGCATTGATGATCGGAACAGAAGTGTATCATACATTAAAAGATATTTTGAAATCTAAAAATCTGAGCACGGGAGTAGGCGATGAAGGAGGATTCGCTCCAAATCTGGAAAGTTCAGAAGAAGCTTTAGATCTTCTTGTCCAGGCAATCGAGACTGCAGGATATAAAACAAAGGAGGAAGTTGCCATTGCCATGGACTGTGCTGCGTCTGAAATATATAATGAAGATGAAGATGTCTATTATTTTGAAGGAGAAAGCCGCATGTCAGGACGGGAAGTCCGGAGAAATTCCGAAGAGATGGTACAGTATTATGAAAGATTAACGGAGCAGTATCCGATCTTCTCCATCGAAGATGGATTAAATGAAGAAGATATGACAGGATGGAAAGTGCTTACCTATCGTCTGGGTGAAAAGATTCTGCTGGTCGGAGATGATCTGTTTGTAACAAATGTTTCCAGACTAAGAAAGGGGATTGAGGAAGATATTGCCAATAGTATCCTGGTAAAGTTAAATCAGATTGGGACTCTGACAGAGACATTAGACGCAGTTGAGGTAGCAAGAAATGCCGGATATCATACGATCATCTCTCATCGATCTGGTGAAACAGAAGATACAACCATTGCGGATATCGCTGTGGCAGTCAACAGCGGGCTGATCAAAACCGGAGCACCATGCAGATCCGACCGTACGGCAAAATACAATCAGCTTCTTCGGATTGAAGAACAGCTGGGAAGCTGCCGGAGATATGGCTTCTATTAAAAAGAATGTAAAATTCATGCTAAGCTTCAGAGTTTTTCTTGCATCCCGATTCTTTCTGTGATAAAATGTTTCACAGTGAGTAGAAGATGAATGAGGAGGCATATCGTGAAAACAGCGTTAACCGTAATATTTATTATAGCGTCTATCATATTAATTATATTAGTTTTAATGCAAGAAGGAAAGGAAGCGGGATTAGGCTCTTTGACAGGTACCGCAGATATGGGGACCTACTGGAGTAAGAACAAAGGACGTTCAAAAGAAGGAACTTTGATTCGTGCGACTGCGTTTTTCACAATTATTTTCTTTGTGACAGCGGCGATTCTTTGTTCAAGATTTATTTAGTGAGACAGCAAACACTTCTTAAAACTTGTTTTAAGAAGTGTTTTTCTTTCGTAAAGGAAGAATTTTCTGCTTCCTGATAACAGAGGTGTAAAAGAGGAGACAGAGATGAAAAATCAGAGAGATGAGAGAAAAAAGAAGATAAAAGCATTAATATATGACAAGCATTACCGTCCAATGAAGCAAAAGGAAATTGGATATCTGATGCAGGTAACTCCGGAGGACCGGCCGGAATTTGTAAAACTTCTGGAGGAACTGGTAGAGGAAGGCAGCATAGAGGTTACAAAACGCGGGAAATATAAGCCAATAGAGAAAGAAGTCCTGAAGGGGGTCTTCACCTGTACAAAGAATGGATATGGATTTGTGGCGGTAGAAGGCAAAGAGGAAGATTATTATATCAATGAAAAAAACATGAATGGAGCCTTCCATGAGGATACGGTGCTGATAGAGACCATTGATACACAGAGAAAATCAGGACATCATACAGAAGCAAAGATCATTAAAATCCTGGAGCGCGGCTTAAAGACAATTGTTGGAACTTTGGAGAAAAATCAGAACTTTGGTTTTGTTGTTCCGGATAACCAGAGATTTGACAGCGATATTTTTCTGTCGAAAGAGGAGTGCAAAAATCTTACCAGTGGATTCAAAGTTCTGGTGGAAATTACAGATTATGGAGATGAAAGGCACAGTCCGGAAGGAAAGATCATAGAAGTCCTGGGACACAGAGATGATCCCAGAGTGGATATATTATCCATTGTAAAGGCGTATAATATTCCAACAGAATTTAATGAACTGATAGAAAAACAGCTGAAAACGATCCCAGTGGAGATTGATGGGGACGATTACCCGGGAAGAAAAGACCTGAGGGATCTGCCGACTGTTACGATTGATGGAGAAGACGCCAAAGATCTGGATGACGCGATTACATTGTCTAAAAAGGGCAGTCATTATCTTCTTGGGGTTCATATTGCGGATGTATCAGAATATGTCACAGAAGGATCCCCTCTGGATCAGGAGGCTTTAAAACGCGGCACCAGTGTTTATCTGGTAGACCGGGTGATTCCAATGCTGCCGCATCAGCTTTCCAATGGAATTTGTTCCCTGAATGCAGGATGTGACCGTCTGGCACTCAGCTGTCTGATGGAAATCGATGAAGAAGGCAAAGTGGTGGATCATGAAATTGCAGAGACGGTGATCCGGGTCAATGAACGAATGACTTACACCAGCGTCGCAGCGATCCTGGAAGGTAACTTGAATGAACGGAAACGATATGAAAATCTTGTTTCTATGTTTGAGTTAATGAAAGAGCTGTCTGATATACTAAGAGAACGCCGTCATGCAAGAGGAAGCATTGATTTTGATTTCCCGGAATCCAAGATTATTCTGGATAAAAAGGGACATACTGTGGATGTATTTCCGCAGGTGCGAAATGCTGCCACTAAGATCATAGAAGATTTTATGCTGTGTGCCAATGAAACGGTTGCGGAAGAGTTTTACTGGAGAGAAATTCCGTTTTTATACCGGACCCACGATATTCCAGATGGTGAGAAAGTCGATAAACTGCAGGCATTTTTGCAGAATTTCGGAATTTATCTTAAAATTAACCGGGAAGAACTTCATCCTATGGAAGTGCAGAAACTGCTGACAAAAATTGAAGGAACACCGGAGGAGCCTCTGATCAGCCGGCTGACGCTGAGATCCATGAAGCAGGCCAAGTATACGGTACAGTGTTCTCTGCATTTTGGTCTGTCTACAAGATATTACTGCCATTTTACATCGCCGATTCGAAGGTATCCGGATCTGCAGATTCACAGAATCATAAAAGAAAATCTTCATGGAACATTTACTCCGGAAAGATTTGCTCATTATGAGAGAATCCTGCCAAAGGTTGCCGAACAGACATCAAAGACAGAACGGCGGGCAGACGAAACAGAGCGGGAAGTTGAGAAACTGAAAAAAGCAGAATATATGAAACGCAGGATCGGAGAAGTTCACAGAGGAATCATTTCCAGCATTACCAGCTGGGGGGTATATGTGGAGCTGCCAAATACGGTAGAAGGAATGATCCATGTTTCCAAACTGCCGGGTGACTTCTATTATTATGATGAAGCGACATATTCTATGGTAGGAGAACGAACAGGACGCCAGTTCAAGCTGGGAGAACAGGTGAAGATCAGAGTAGCAGGAGTTGACATGCTTCTGAAAAATATTGATTTTGATTTGGAGGAGGATGATGATGGCGAAGACCAGTGGAACAAAGCTGATCGCCAATAATAAAAAGGCGAGACATGACTATTTTGTAGAAGATACATTTGAAGCAGGCATTGTACTGCACGGAACAGAAGTAAAATCTCTGAGGCAGGGACACTGCAGCATCAAAGAAGCATTTATCGGAATTGATGATGGAGAAGCCTTTATCCATCAAATGCATATCAGCCCATATGAAAAGGGAAATATTTTCAATAAAGATCCGTTGAGAGTCCGGAAACTTCTGCTTCACAGATCAGAAATTTCTAAAATGGCAGGGCAGATAAAACAAAAGGGATATACATTAATACCGCTGAAAGTATACTTTAGGGGAAGTCTTGTAAAAGTGGAAATAGGACTCTGCCGCGGAAAGAAATTGTATGACAAACGTCAGGATATAGCCAAAAGAGATCAGCTCAGAGAAGCTCAGAGAGACTTCAAAGTGCGGAATTTCGGTTAATCTTCAGGGTATCTTGACAGACAGAAAGAAAAAAGATATAATTACAGTTCGGGACTGGAAGTGCTTTCAGTCCCGCAGGTTTCAATATTCAGGGCCAGTACTGGTTTCGACAGGGATCTTGAAGCTTGAGGAGCCATTGGGAGGGACCACCTTACGGTACAAACTTAAATATAAACGCAGATAATAATAAATTAGCGTACGCTGCAGCCTAATTGCAGCAGCTGCCTTCGGATCACCTGCAGTCTGAAGATACAGCTTCAATGATGCAGGACACTCGTCTGCCTAAGCTTTGCGGCAGATGAAGTATTTATGAAGCTACTGAAGCAGCCATCCCGTCTGTCGGAGTGCTGTGGAGGGAATGTCAATAGGCAGACTGTAATGGGAGAGCCTTAAGTGAACGGGTTTTTGGACGCGGGTTCAACTCCCGCCTGGTCCATCTTAAAACTCACGTATTTACGTGGGTTTTGTTTTTTATTCATAGAGGAACCCCTGATCATAGAGAATCTAATAAGTTCAGAGTAAAAACGATACTGTCAATTCCAAGAAAGATTAGATATATCCCAATCAGATATCCAATGGAGAAGAAAGAAATAATTGGATCAAAGATCATCATAATACCCAGAATCAATCCGATGATGTTTACAAAAAGAGTAAAGTAATAATTTCCTGTTCCAGAAGTTATACGGATAAACGGCAGGTGGGCAAGCCGTGCAATACAATGAGCAATGAACCAGATGGGGAACAGAACGACGATTACCCATGTTCCAATTCCAAGATTAAACAGGATCAAAAGACCTGCAATGATACTGATAATACCTCCAACCAGTGCCGGAACAGGAGAAACCCCAAAGCGGTTTTCCAGTTTGACATAAAAAATGATATCAATAATGCCGGTTATCAGCGCAGCAAGACCGTAAATAAAAGTGACTCCTCGTATTGTGCTATAAGGTTTGATTAAAGTATAGATTCCTATAATGACTATAATGATAAGAAGAATTCCGAGAATAAACTCGCCCCAGCCAAGGGCCTTTCTGTTTTTCATGATGAATGACTCCTTTCGTGAAAATTAAACAGGCCAGCGGCCGGCTGTGACCAGCCTGCACCTTTGACCTGTTTTTCATGTCTTATCTATCTGTTATGAATCAGATAAATTTATGCTATTTTTGTAACTTTGTAATCCTGATCTTCTACAGCCTTTTTAAGTGTATCATCGCTGACGTCAGCATCCAGAGTTACCACTGCTGTACCTGCTGTGTGGCTGACTTCCGCATTTTCTACTCCTTTGAGCGCTTCAAGGGCTTTCTTTACAGTTGCCTCACAGTGTCCGCACATCATACCTTCAATACTCATTGTTTTTGTCATAGTTTTGTCCTCCTTGTTGTTATTCTTTGTTTTAATTTTTCTATCTTTACTGGCGTCATACATTTTGAACCAGTTAAGACGCAATGCATTACTTACCACGCAGAAGCTGGAAAGACTCATTGCCGCAGCCCCAAACATTGGATTTAACAGCCAGCCAAAAATTGGATACCATACGCCGGCGGCCAGCGGGATACCGATGACGTTATAAATGAATGCCCAAAACAGATTCTCGTGGATATTGCGCAGGGTTGCCCGGCTTAAACGGATCGCGGCGGCCACATCGGTCAGCCTGCTCTTCATAAGGACAACGTCTGCGGCGTCGATGGCGATATCTGTGCCAGCTCCGATGGCGATGCCCATATCTGCTCTTGTAAGAGCCGGAGCATCGTTTATGCCATCCCCTACCATGGCGACTTTACCTTTTTTCTTCAGGGAACGGATGACACTTTCTTTTCCGTCAGGCAGCACCCCTGCGATTACTTCATCCACGCCGGCCTGAACGCCGATAGCCTTTGCGGTACGCTCGTTGTCACCGGTGAGCATAACTACGTGGATTCCCATGTTCTGAAGCTCTCTGATGGCCTCAGGACTGTCTTCTTTTACTACGTCTGCCACTGCGATGATACCGATCAGTCTGCCGTCTCTGGCAAAGAACAGAGGGGTCTTTCCTTCTTCCGCGAGACGATCGGCTGTTTTTTGTATCTCTTCTGAGAGTTCTGTGCTCTGGCTGATGAATTTCATATTTCCTCCACGGACCATGCAGTTATTTACTTTTCCGGAAAGGCCATTGCCAGGAACTGCCTGGAATTCATTTGCGGCATATTTCTGTAAGGAAACGTTTTCCTGTGCCTTTGCAACGATAGCATGGGCAAGAGGATGTTCGCTTTTTTGTTCCAATGCGTAAGCATAGCTTAAAAGTTCCTGTTCTGAAATTCCCTCTGCAGGGATCATATCTGTTACTTTAGGTTCACCGCTGGTGATAGTTCCAGTCTTATCCAATGCAACAATCTGTGTTCTTCCTGTTTCTTCCAGAGAGACAGCTGTCTTGAAAAGAATTCCGTTCTTTGCACCCATGCCGTTGCCTACCATGATTGCCACTGGTGTGGCAAGTCCGAGGGCGCATGGACAGCTGATTACCAGTACAGAGATTGCTCTTGACAGGGAGAAACCGATTGCCTCTCCGGCCAGCAGCCATACGATTAGGGTAACAACAGCGATCCCGATTACTGCCGGAACGAAGATACCGGATACCTTATCCGCAATCTTGGCGATAGGAGCTTTGGTGGCAGCCGCATCGCTGACCATCTGGATGATCTGAGACAGGGTTGTATCTTCACCTACACGGGATGCTTCGCACCGCAGATAACCAGATTGGTTTAAAGTTGCAGCGGATACAGCATCGCCTGTGTTTTTATCCACTGGGATACTTTCGCCGGTCAGCGCAGATTCGTTAACTGCACTGGTTCCTTCTACTACAATTCCGTCAACCGGAATGTTTTCACCTGGTTTTACAACAAAAATATCACCTTTACGCACCTGATCTACGGATACGACTTCTTCTTTCCCATCTCGAAAGACAGTCGCTGTCTTCGGAGCCAGCTTCATCAGACCTTTCAGGGCGTCTGTCGTACGCCCTTTAGAAATTGACTCCAAAAGCTTTCCTATTGTGATCAGCGTCAGGATTGTACCGGCTGATTCAAAGTAGAACTCATGCATATAGGACATGGCTCCTGCCGCATCGCCGCGAGTCAAGGCAGCGGACATGGCGAACAGGCCATATAGACTGTATCCGTAAGAGGCTCCTGCCCCTAGAGCCACCAGAGTATCCATATTCGGTCCTCCGTGAATCAGGCTGATAAAGCCATTGACAAAGAATTTCTGGTTGATTACCATGATGATCGTTGTCAGCAGAAGTTCTATCAATCCCATGGCCATGTGGTTCTCAGCCAGGACTGATGGAAGAGGCCAGTTCCACATCATGTGTCCCATGGAAATATACATCAGCGGGATCCAGAAACACAGGGAGGCAATCAGTCTGCGTTTCATCTTCGGGGTCTCCTTATCTTTCAGAGATTCTTCCTCTGCGGCCATAGAACCTCCCTTTTCGCGGGCCTGATCTCCATGAGCCTCTTTTTCTGAGGCGCCGTAGCCAGCCTTTTCAACAGCAGCAATTACAGCCTCAGGAGAAGCGGTGCCGTCCACTCCCATAGAATTCGTCAGCAGGCTGACAGAACAGGAAGTAACTCCCGGCACTTTAGAGACGGCCTTTTCAATCCGGTTGCTGCATGCCGCACAGCTCATACCTGTTACATCATATTGTTTCATGTTACATTCCTCCTGGTAAAAAAATAAGGTCTAATCAATTATTTCATAAGTTTCTGAAGGACTTTGACAAGCTCATCAATAGCTTCATCTTCCCTGCCCTTCTTAATATCATCTACCACACAGGAGTGGAGATGCTCCGCCAGCAGCACTTTATTGAAGCTGTTAAGAGCGGCAGAGATCGCAGAGACCTGGATCAGGATATCCGGACAATATACATCATTTTCTACCATTTTCCGAACCCCTCTGACCTGGCCTTCAATCCGGCTTAAGCGATTCATCATAGCCTTCCGTTCTTTTTCGGAACGTTCTTTAGTCCTGTGTTTACAACCTGCGCATTCTTTTTTCTCTTTCAAATCTATTCTCCTTCCATAAACCCTGTGGGGGTATTTTCTTTTGACACCTATAATATATACCCTATGCCGGTATTTTTCAACCCTCTTTTTCAAGAAAATTTGTCATTTATTAGAGGGAAATAAGTTCAAAATAGACAGAACCTGCCGTATGCCTGTGATGTATGAGAAATCATAAGGTTTAAGTATTAGACACGAAGACAGGGCCTTTTTATAATGAAATCAGAAAGTGAACGTGCAAAACTGAGGACAGAATATGTCCTGAAAATTCAGAGTCAGGAGGTCATGAATGAAAAGATTTTTATTATCGTTGTTAAGTCTTGTTTTCGTTTTTTCATTTACCGGCTGCAGTAATTCCAATGAGAAAAGTACGCAGTCAGAATCGGCCAGAAAAACCGCAGAGGAAGCGGCGTCTTCCGGGACAACGGCAGATTCCGGCCGGCAGACGAATGGAAGGGTTCTTGTCGCTTATTTTTCCTGGGCGGATAACGCGGTTCTGGATGAAGATGTAGACGCAGTGACTTCTCCGAGTGTTATTGCGCCGGGAAATGTTCAGGAGCTGGCAGGATGGGTGCAGGAAGAAACAGGAGGAGATTTATTTTCTATCCGTGTGAAGGATCCGTATCCAAGTGACTGGGATGACTGCCTGGAACGGGCAAATGAAGAACGGGGCGATGACGCCAGACCGGAACTGGAAGAAAGTGTAGAAAACCTGGATGATTATGACACGGTTTATCTTGGATATCCAAACTGGTGGTATGGCGTACCGATGGCGCTGCTGTCCTTCCTGGAAGAAAATGATCTTTCCGGGAAACAGGTATATCTGTTCTGCTCCCATGGTACAGGAGGTCTTGCCAACAGTGTGGAGATTATCACCGATGCTCTTCCGGATGCAGAAATATCAGATAATATTTTTGACTGTTATGAAGAAAATGCTTCCTCATCAGAAAATGACATTAAGGAATGGGTATCTCGGACGAACCAGTAAGAAAGGAGGCAGCCATGAGAAAAAAAGTTTTCTTAGCTGTATTTATAGTACTGCTGACAGGAACAATATCCGTGGGATGCGGGTCCCGGAATGACAATGCGGCAGAAACGGAAACGACTTCATCAACAGAAACCGATACCAGACAATGGAATACCGGAGATGGTTCAAAGGTTTATATGACGGAAGACATCAGCGCGGATGGGCTGATGCAGGTGTATGAAGCCCTGGGGGTGAAAAATATGGGAGATCACGTGGGAGTAAAAATCAGCACAGGAGAAACCGGAAGCAATTATCTGCGGCCGGCGTTGATACAGGATCTTGTGGAAGAAGTAAACGGAACCATCGTAGAATGCAATACAGCCTACGGCGGGGACCGGGCGAATACCGCTTATCATATGCAGCTGGCGGAAGATCACGGGTATACGGAAATCGCAGATGTAGACATTATGGATGCGGACGGTTCCATGACAATTCCGGTAGAGGGCGGCAGCCGTCTGAAAGAAAATCAGGTGGGTTCTCATTTTGAAGATTATGACTATTATGTCGTTTTGTCTCATTTTAAAGGCCATGCAATGGCAGGATACGGAGGAGCCCTCAAAAACATTTCCATCGGTATGGCGTCTGCGGAAGGGAAATCTTTCATCCATTCTGGCGGTACCGGAGGCAATATGTGGAGCGGCGAACAGGATGCATTCCTGGAATCCATGGCAGAAGCAGGAAAATCTGTCAGTGATTATATGGACGGAAATATGCTGTACATCAATGTGATGAACTGTCTTTCTGTTGACTGTGACTGCGACAGCAATCCTGCGGAACCGGATATGCATGACATCGGAATCCTGGCATCATATGATCCTGTGGCGCTGGATCAGGCCTGTATTGACCTGGTGGCTGCGGCAGATGACGGAGATTCTCTGATGGAAAGAATTGAGTCAAGGGATGGGCTGCGTACACTGGAACACGCCGAAGACATCGGCCTGGGAAGCAGAAGTTATTCGCTGGTCAACATCGATGAGTAAACAGGAGGAAGCAAAATGCTGCAGCGGGAATTCATTTATCTTTGGTATTATTTCAGTGTCCAGCTGGAACAGATTTTCGGGTACTGGGTATTAGGAATGCTCATCGGCTCTGCGGTGTCTGTTTTCGCAAAAGATCATATCCACAATGTGTTTCGGTCACTGGGAAATAAAAAAATAGGCATTTTGGGAATCGTGATTTCCAGCGGTCTTGGCATGCTGTCGCCTCTATGCATGTATGGAACAATCCCTATAGCGGCTTCATTTTCCAGAAGCGGAATCCGAGATGACTGGCTGGCGGCGTTTATGATGTCTTCCATTTTGTTAAATCCCCAGCTGATGATCTACAGCGCGGCTTTGGGAGAGACTGTCCTTGCGATACGAATCCTGTCATGCTTTCTCTGCGGGATAACGGCGGGACTTTTGATCCGGGTATTTTACCGGAGAAAATCATTTTTCAATTTTCATGGATTTGATGAACCGGAGAATCATGACATTGACAGGAATATATTTTTAAGATATATCAAAAATCTCGGAAGAAATATGAAAGCGACAGGTCCTTATTTCCTGATTGGAATTATTCTTTCCGCCCTGTTTCAGAGATATGTGCCGGCAGATCTGATGACGGATCTGTTTGGCGGAAATGAAGCATTTGGAATTTTGATGGCGGCAACAGTTGGAGTTCCTCTTTATGCCTGCGGAGGCGGTACGATTCCTCTTTTGCAGCAGTGGCTGTGGGAAGGAATGAGCATAGGAAGCGCTGCCTCATTTATGATTACGGGACCGGCAACGAAGATCACGAATCTCGGAGCATTAAAAATCGTTCTGGGGATCCGCAGGTTTCTGACATATCTGGTATTCATTATGGCCTATGCCTTTACAGCGGGCATGATCATCAATCTGGTGATTTGACCGAGTGGATAAACGAAAACCCCGGCAGAACTGTTCTGCCGGGGTTAAACGTATTTCATCTAAGATTCTGTTTGCATCTGACTGATCTCAATGGTTCCGGACATATCTTCAATCCATTCGCTGCCGGAAACAACGCGGCCCAGTTCATACAGACTGCTGCTGGAATCAAAATCGTCATAGAACATAACAACATCTCCCCACGGCTCATAATAAGCAAGAACCCCTGCGCCGCCCTCTGCTTCCGGAGCATCACTTACGTTCAGATCCTCTGACGGATAAAAGATTTTTTCGTTATCACTGTAATCCTCAGATTCTACAGATAAAGGAAGCTGATCATACAGATCCTGTGCCGCCTGGCTGTTATTTAATTCAAAAATAATGGTATTTCCATTATATTCAATGGAGATTCTTCCGGCGGATTTGGAATCTGAAGTATTTTCAGTCTCCGCATCCGTTCCGGAATTTTCTGTTTGAGAGGATGTTTCTGTTTCGGAAGAAGATTTCGTGGAAGAATCAGAAGTTTTGCAGGATGTCATAGAAAACATCAGAACGGAAGATACGAGTAATATAAAAAATTTTCTCATGCTGTACTCCTTTCGTGTTCGATTGTTGGTTGATTTTATTATATAAATGAACCTGCGGAATATCCAATGCTTATCTTAAATAGAAGCAAATGCCTGAAAGGAATAAAATCAGAAGGAAATCAGAGGATGATTTTCAGGAAAAAAGACTTTCGGTAAAATAGCGTATGGTTTCGATCTGGCAGTAAGACCGGCAAACGAAAGCTGATAGAAAATGGGAAAGATTGTAAACCTTCGGTTTGACACGCCCATCCGGATTCGATATATTTAAAGCAGCGAAAAGAAAGGGCACGAGAAGAAAGGCAGGAGATTTATGTATAATCCTCAATTGGAAACTTTTATCAGCGTAGCAGATGCCGGAAGTTTTAACAAAGCGGCGGAACAGCTTTATATTACTCCTCCGGCAGTGATTAAACAGATTAATTTACTGGAAACAAGCCTTGGATTAGAGCTGTTTGTCCGGACGCACCGCGGACTGAAACTGACTGCATCCGGAAAATCTTTATATAAGGATGCAAAATATGTGATTCAATACTGCAAGGAATCGGTAGAAAGAGCAAAGCGAGCCATGGAAGAAGAACAGAACGTGATCCGGATCGGCACATCCCCGATGACGCCGGCGCAGGTTCTGGTAGAATTATGGCCGAAGATTCATGAACAGTGTGAGGATATCAAATTTCAGATCATACCTTTTGAAAATACACCGGAAAACGCAAGAGAGATCTTAAAAAATCTGGGTCAGAATATCGATATCGTAGCGGGAATTTTTGATGAAACAATGCTTCAGTACCGGCAGTGTGAGGGACAGGAATTGTTTAAAGTACCGATCTGCTGTGCCTGCTCCGTCCATCACCGTCTGGCAGCGAAAGGTTCTCTTAAGATTGAAGATCTGTATGGAGAGAAATTACTGCTGATGCGTCCCGGCTGGAGCCATTATGTTGATATGCTGAGAGAAGATCTGGAAGAAAATCATCCGGACATTACGATTGTGGATTTTGATTTTTATAATGTCGATATTTTTAACCGCTGTGAAAACAGCGATGACCTGTTAATGGCCATTGATAACTGGAAATCCGTTCATCCGCTGTTAAAAATTCTGAGGGTGGACTGGGATTATCAGATTCCGTTCGGTCTGCTGTACTCAAAAGAACCGACCCATACGGTAAAGCGGTTTTTAAAGGCTGCTTCTGCTGTGATGAAACCGGAATAAGAATGTAATTACCTTAAGGTATATACTGAATAACGAAGAGAGACTTCTGTGAAAGTCTCTTTTTTTTTATGATAAAGATAAGAAGAACGGAGGTGAAGTGGTTGAGAAAAGCAGTTCTGTGTGCAGTTTTGTGTTTGTCAGGATGTTCAGCCCGCAGTTCAGGAGAAAACGGCGAAGCCGCATCACAGCACAAGGCGGTGATCAATAAAAAGATTACGGCAGATACGAAAGTCATTAATGTGATTAACGATGAAGATTTTAAATAGAAATAGAGAAAGGACAAAAGATTATGAAATATCGAACATTGGGAAAAGATTTAAAGGTATCAGCAGTAGGTCTTGGATGTATGGGAATGAGCCATGCTTACGGGGCGCCTGCGGACAAGAAAGAAATGACAGAGTTATTGGCGAAAGCAGTAGACATGGGTTATACTTTCTTTGATACAGCGGAAGTTTACGGGACAGCGGATAATCCTCATGACAATGAAGAACTTGTTGGAAAAGCGTTGAAACCGTACCGGGACAAAGTTGTGATTGCAACAAAATTCGGCATTCACTTCGATATGGAGTCGGATGAGATAAACCATCCGCTGGTTCCGGATTCAAGGCCGGAAGTAATTCGAAAATCTGTAGACGAATCTCTGAAGCGTCTGCAGACGGATCATATTGATCTGTATTACCAGCACAGATATGATCCGAAGGTTCCGATTGAAGAAGTGGCAGGAGTTATGTCCGAACTGATCCAGGAAGGAAAGATTACTCACTGGGGATTGTCGGAAGCGACAGAAGAAACGATTCGCCGTGCAAATGCGGTATGTCCGCTTACCGCAATTCAGAACCGCTATTCCATGATGGCAAGACATTATGAGCCGTTATTCCCTGTTTTAGAAGAACTTGGAATTGGATTTGTCGCTTTTTCACCAATGGCAAATGGATTTTTAACAGGAAAATATGACAAAAATTCAAAATTTGACGCAAAACTTGATTATCGAAGTGCTATGCCGCAGTTCCGTGCGGAAGCAATGGAAAAAAATCAGAACTTACTGGAATTGCTGCAGAATACAGCAAAAGAAAAAGACGCGACTCCGGCTCAGATTTCTATGGCATGGATGATCTGCAAGAAGCCGTGGATTGTACCGATTCCGGGCACAAGAAAATTAAACCGTCTGGAAGAAAATGCAGGAGCGGCAGATATTGAATTAACGCCGGAGGAAGTAAAAACTCTGGATGACGCATTAAATCATATGGAAATGTCAGAGGTGTTCGGCGAAACCCGGGTTGTGGAATAAAATGAGGTTTTATGCGAAAAAGAAAGAAAAAACTGACGGATTCCAGGAACAGCATATATAAGGAGGATGATAGAAATGAAAGTTTTGCTGGTATATGGCAGTCCGCATAAAAACGGATGCACAAAGACAGCCCTGGATGAGATTGCGGAAGAACTGAAGAAAAACGGTGTAGATTCCGATTATTTCTGGGTGGAAAACAAACCGCTGTCCGGCTGTATTGCCTGCAAATCATGCATCAAAAACAACAAATGTGTATTTGATGACAGAGTGAATGAATTCCTGGAAATCGCAGGAGATTATGACGGTTATATTTTTGGAACCCCGGTGCACTGGGGAGGACCATCCGGAGCGATCACTTCATTTCTGGACAGGGCATTTTACGCAGATTTAAATGGCGGCGGAGGCAGATTTTATATGAAACCGGCAGCTGCTGTTGTCTCTGCAAGGCGTGCAGGAACCACCGCCACCTGGGATCAGATCAATAAGTATTTTGCCCTGATGCAGATGCCGATCATTACTTCCAGATATTGGACAATTGTCCATGGAACCAATCCGGAGGAAGTAAAACAGGATCGGGAAGGAATGCAGACGATGCGGATTCTTGCCAAAAATATGGCCTATCATCTGAAGTGCCGAGAGGCAGCCGACAAAGCAGGAGTCTGTCTTCCGGGAGCAGAGTCAGTAACAGAATTTACAAATTTTATTCATTAGAATAGAAGGGAGATATCAGAATGAAAGCAAAAATGACAGCAGCAACTACAGTCTGGCACTGGAATTAACGCAAAATTATCACAATGAACTGATCAATGACCTGATTCCAGCAGTGGAAGGAACGTATAGTACATATGCCAAAGATACATCGGAAGAAGGACTGCGGGATTCCAGAGACCACAGAGCGTTTTGCGGTTTTTCCATGGGCTCAGTGGCAACCTGGAGAACCTTTGAATACTGTCTGGATTATTTTCGGTATTTCATGCCTTCCAGCGGCAGTCTGACGACAGATGGAGATTATATGGCATCCATTGTGGAAAAATCCGGACATGACTGGAATGATTTTTTCATTTTTGCGGCATCCGGAACCGATGATTTTGCATACTCCTCATTTAAACAGCAGATCGATGCCATGAGAGAAGAAGATGTTTTTCATTCTGCAGACAATGAGACAGAGGGGAACCTTTATTTTCTGGAACAAGAAGGAGGAACCCATAATGGAAGGTATGCAGAGCAGTACTTTTATAACGGTTTATGCTGGATATGGAACGAATAGGAGATGATAATATCAGGTACAGCGAATTTACAGAAAATACAAGGGCAGGTGAAGTTATCAGTGATCCGGCATTCCGGGGATTTGGACGGCTGCTGTTTCCGATGGATCTGTCTATTTCAGAAAGAATGACATTAAAGGAATTAAGTTCCAGCAGCATTTATCTGTGGTATTCGGATATCAGGACAGAAAAAACAGTGGAAATCCTGAACTATCTGAAACAGGAGGTCCAAAAAGGACATCAGATATTTTATCCGATTTATACGGACAGAGAGATGCAGCAGGAGCCTTCAAAGAAAAATACAGGACTTTTTTACTTCCGGGGAGAACCGGGAAAGCCGTTTGGAATTATGAATGCCGGGGGAGGATTTTATTATGTAGGTGCAATGCATGACAGTTTTCTCCATGCACTGGAAATAAGCAGGCTGGGGTATCATGGTTTTGCTTTGATTTACAGAACCCGGGAACCATATGATGATCTGGCAAGAGCTATCTGTTTCCTGCATGATCATGCGGCAGAATTTCAAATGGATCCGAACCATTATTCTTTATGGGGCGGATCAGCAGGCGCCAGAATGGCTGAGGTGCTGGGAAACCGGGATTATCTCCGGCAACTGACGGATAGGTCAGATATTCAGCAGGCAGCTGCGGTGATTATGCAGTATACAGGTTATTCATCAGCATCTTACAGTGAGGTGCCGACCTATGCGTGTGTCGGCACCAGGGATGGGATTGCTGATTGGAGAGTCATGAAACATCGTCTGGGAATCCTGGATGAAATCGGGATTCCAACGGAGTTTCATGTATATAAAGGATTAAGGCATGGCTTTGGTCTTGGCGTTGGAACAATAGCAGAGGGATGGATTTACGATGCAGTTGAATTTTGGAAACAGCAATTAAGTTAAGCGCAATGCGGAAAGGAAAAGTGATGATGATGATTCTCTGCGGCGTTATGGTGGGAATGCCGGCAGGCTGCAGTTCGAGCGGCGGAAGCAGTACCACAGAAGAGAATACAGCGGAAAGCACAACAGAAAGTACCACAGCGGCAGACAGTTCTTCTGAGGACGCACAGAATACAGAAGGAAGCGGCGGAAAAACACTGGTTTTTTATTATTCCGCAACAGGAAATACGGAACGTGTGGCAAAAGTCATAGCAGACGCCACGGACGCGGATATTTTTGAATTGCAGCCGATGGATCTATATACAGACGATGATCTGGACTGGACCAATGACAACAGCCGTGTGTCTCAGGAATATGCAAATGAAGACCAGAGAGATGTAGAATTGGAGTCAATAACGGTCGATAACTGGGATTCTTATGATACGGTCTTTATCGGTTATCCAATCTGGTGGGGAATCGCAGCATGGCCGGTCAATGGATTTGCAGAAAATAATGATTTCACAGGAAAAACGGTGATACCGTTTTGTACCGCCGCATCTTCAGGAATCGGAGAAAGCGGAGACCTGCTGGAAGAAATGGCAGGAACCGGAAACTGGCAGGAAGGAGAACGATTCGGCTCAGGATTTTCTGATGAGGACATCCAAGAATGGGTTGACGGACTGGATTTATAGAATGAGAAACCTTTGGGAAAGATTCGGAAAACTATCTGTTGTAAACGAATTTAATTCGAAGTATAATGATTTCAGGCAAAGAGGCCGGCAGGGTTTCTTTGCCTTTCTTTCATAGAAAACTGAATTCCGATAAAAGGAAAATGCTCCGGGAGGATGACACGGCGTTGAAGTGGAAAATATCGCTCATGAGGTCCGCCGCAGGCAGAAAATCCCAAAAAGCAGGATCCTTTTTAAAAAATCGGGAAATGATAATAACAGCAGAGGAGTGCAGATATGAATGTTTTTGAAATACTTGGCCCGGTTATGGTCGGACCATCCAGTTCACATACGGCCGGAGCGGTTCGTATCGGGCTGATGACCAGAAAGCTGCTGGCACAGCGGCCTGTTGAAGCTGTCATTGGCATGTATGGTTCTTTTGCGGCAACAGGACGGGGGCATGGAACAGACAGAGCACTGGTCGCCGGACTACTTGGAATGCGGCCGGATGACATGCGGATACCGGACAGCTTTCGGTATGCCAAGGAAGCAGGATTTCAATTTTCTTTTGAAACCATTCAGCTTCGGGAGGCTCATCCGAATTCTGTGATGATCCGGGTTAGAGGCGAAAAAGGGCGTGAACTGACCGTGCAGGCATCTTCTCTTGGAGGCGGGCGGATTATGATAAATCGTCTGGATGATATTGATGTAAATTGTACCTGCGAGATGCCGACTCTGATTGTACACAATATGGATCAGCCGGGGCATGTGTCGCATGTTACAACCATGCTGTCACAGAATTCGGTTAATATCGCAAATATGTCGCTTTACAGGAATAAAAGAGGGGGACGCGCAGTTATGGTAATCGAGACTGATCAGCCGATTCCGGAGGAATCCATTCGATGGCTGGAGCATTTGGAAGGGGTGCTTAAAGTGACGTACATTAATGTGGGAGGTGAAATTTAGTCATGGCATTTGAAAGTTTAGAAATGATTCTGCAGACATGCAGAGAAAAGAATCTTCCTTTTTGGGAAGCTGTGCTTTTGGATGATATGAACGAGAGAAATACGACCCGTGAGGAGTCTGTGGAACAGATGCGGGAACTCTGGCATGCGATGAAAGAGGCTGCCCGGTGTTATGATGGAGAAATTCGTTCTCACAGCGGATTTGTAGGAGGCGCAGGAAAGCAGATGGAAGAGTACGTAAAAGATGGGAAAGCACTCTGCGGACCATTTGTCGGCAAGGTCATTGCCGGAGCGCTGCAGATGGGAGAATCAAATGCCTGCATGAAAAGAATTGTGGCAGCGCCTACGGCAGGTGCGTGCGGAGTGCTGCCGGCGGTTCTTGTGCCATATGAGCAGGAACGAAAGATACCGGAACAAAAGATCCTGGAAGCGTTATATACGGCGGCGGGCATCGGCCAGGTGATTGCACTGCGGGCAAGTATTGCAGGGGCTTCCGGCGGCTGTCAGGCAGAGATTGGAACCGCCAGCGCCATGGCGGCAGGAGCCATGATTCATCTCCGGGGAGGAACCGGCGAACAAATCATACACGGGGCAGCCATGTCATTGAAAAACCTGCTTGGCCTGGTCTGCGATCCGGTCGCCGGGCTGGTGGAAATTCCCTGTGTAAAACGAAATGTGGCAGGAGCTGTCATTGCCCTATCGTCAGCTGACATGGCTCTGGCAGGAATCAAAAGCCGGATTTCACCGGATCAGGTCATTGACGCCATGAAAGAAGTCGGCGATCTGATGGACGTCAGATTAAAAGAAACCGGCCGCGGAGGACTGGCGGGAACCCGGGAAGGACAGGAAATGGCGGAGACTCTGAATTAATACATTGAATTATGATGGAGGATAGATGGCAGAGAGCTGGACAGCTCTCTGTTTTTTTTGACTCTTTGTTAGGTAGATGAGAAGTGAGGAAAAGAACTGTTTTTCCAGGCAGCCGCTTGACGAAAAGAGGAATTGTGGTAAAATGTTTCCTTAGAAACAGTTTCTAAAGAAATTAAAAGGAGATGAGACAATGAGCCATACGACAGAATTATTTATGGGAATGCGCAGCTTATTCCGCCTGTATGATAAGATGCTGAAAAGAGTCTGTACAGAATATGATCTTACGGTGATCGAGGGCGACATTATCAGTTTTTTGCAGAATAATCCGGGAAAAGATACAGCAGTTGATATCGTAGAACTCCGGATGCTTTCCAAAGGAGCGGTTTCCAAGGGAGTGGACGCGCTGATCCGCAAAGGACTTCTGGAGAGAATTCCGGATACAAAGGACAGAAGAAGAATACACCTGAAACTGAATCGGCAGGCGGAACCAGTCATGGAAAGCATTAATGAAGTCAGACAGGATTTTTTAAATATTGTTTTGGAAGGATTTACAAAAGAAGAACTGAAAATGTACGATCAGTTTTTTGACAGATTGTTTCATAATATAGAAAACGCATTGGAAAGGGGCAAAACATTATGAAAAAGGAAGAATACAACCAGACAGAAATTCAAAATCCGTCAAATGACAGCACAGATGGAACAAATGAAGATAAGGAATTCCTGAGGACAGAGCCTTTGGGAAGACTTTTTTTGAGGCTGGCGCTTCCAACAGTAGCGGCTCAGCTGATCAACATGCTGTATAACATTGTCGACAGAATCTATATCGGACATATTCCGGAAATCGGAGCAGCGGCACTGACAGGGGTAGGTGTGTGTATGCCGCTGATCATGATCGTTTCTGCGTTTGCGGCACTGGTAGGATACGGCGGTTCGCCAAGAGCGTCTATTTATATGGGAAAAAAGGATAAGGACTCCGCAGAGAAAATACTGGGGAATTGTTTTACTCTTCAGATTATCATTTCCATCGTACTTACCGCGGTGCTGCTGATCTGGAACAGAGATTTTCTTATGGCATTTGGCGCCAGTGAAAATACGATTCAATATGGCGTTCACTACATGAATATTTACGCCCTGGGAACAATCTTTGTGGAAGTCACTCTGGGAATGAACGCTTTCATTACGGCGCAGGGATTTGCTAAAACAGGTATGCTTTCTGTGCTGATAGGAGCTGTTGCTAATATTATACTGGATCCGATTTTTATTTTCGGGTTTAACATGGACGTGCGGGGCGCTGCTCTGGCAACTATCATTTCACAGGCATTGTCCTGCATCTGGGTCGTAAGTTTCCTGTGCGGAAAGAAAACATTTTTGAAAATAAAGAAAAAATATCTGGGGCTGACGCCGGAAATCATACTTCCATGTCTGGCTTTAGGCGTGGCTACTTTTATTATGCAGGCCAGTGAGAGTGTGATTTCAGTGTGCTTCAACAGTTCTCTGCAGAACTATGGCGGAGACATTGCAGTAGGGGCCATGACCATTCTTACCAGTGTCATGCAGTTTGCGATGCTTCCTCTTCAGGGACTTGGCCAGGGGGCTCAGCCGATTATCAGTTATTGTTATGGGGCCGGAGATTCTCAGAGAGTGCGGAGTGCATTTAAACTTCTGCTGAAAGTCAGCCTGGGATATTCCATTCTTTTATGGCTGTTTGTTATGATCTTCCCGGGAGGATTCGCGGCGATGTTTACATCGGACGCCCAGCTGATGGAATATACGAAGACGGCTCTTCGTATTTATATGGGATCCATGTTCTTATTTGGAATCCAGATGGCATGCCAGATGACATTTAACGCATTGGGAAAAGCGGCAGAATCCATTATCGTTGCTGTTATGAGAAAATTTATTCTCCTGATTCCGCTGATTTACATTATGCCGCAGATTCTCAGAGCAAATCAGACAATGGCTGTATACATGGCAGAACCGATTGCCGATCTGCTGGCCGTCACATTTACAGCGATATTGTTTGCAGTACAGTTTAGAAAAACATTAAAAAATATATAGATCACTCTGATAAGGAGATATCAGCCCCAGAGGCAATATCTCCTTATTATGTTTTCAGAGCATGATGAAAAATAAAAACTGGGTATTGGTAATCTTTATGACACTGTGTCAAAATAAGAATAGAAGAATGAAAACTGGATAAAAGAAAATGGAGGCGCTATGATGAAGATTGTTGTTTTACAGGGAAGTCCCAATAAAAACGGATCCACTCATATTTTAACGGAAGCATTTACAAAGGGAGCCGAAGAAGCAGGACATCAGGTTCGGCGGTTTGACCTGACAGATTATAAGGTAAATCCATGTACCGGATGTGTGGCGTGCGGCTATGAAGGACCGTGTGTGCAGAAAGACGATAATCAGAAAATCCGGAAAGCGGTTCTGGATGCAGATATGATTGTATTTGCAACTCCGCTCTATTATTATGGAATGTCAGCGCAGCTTAAGATTGTCATTGACCGTTTCTGTGCTTATAACAGCAGCATTACAAGGAAACATATGAAGTCAGCTCTTCTGACTGTTGCATGGAACAGCGATAACTGGACGTTTGATGCGCTGGAAAGTCATTATAAGACTCTGGTGAAATATCTGGATTTCGAAGATCAGGGAATGGTTCTGGGAAGGGGATGCGGAAGTCCTTCCATGACAAGAAACAGCGGTTATCCGGAAAAAGCCTATGAACTGGGCAGACAGTTATAGAAAAGAAGGTGTTCAAATGAAAGAGATCATATTAGGCAGAGAAAATCCTCTGACCATTGGGTCAGTCGGCTTAGGCTGTATGGGAATGGTATCAGAATATCCGCCGATTCCGGAAAAGAAGGATATGATACGTTTTGCAAGAGAGGCAGCAGAATGCGGAGAGACATTTTTCGATACAGCGGAAGTATATGGGCCTTACACAGGAGAAGAGATTCTGGGAGAGGCTCTTCATGAGATAAGAAATCATGTTGTCATTGCAACAAAATTTGGTTTCCGCATACAAAATGGAAAATCCGTCGGTCTGGACAGCCGGCCGGAAACTATAAGAAAGGCAGTGGAAGGATCTCTGCGCCGCCTGAAAACGGACCATATCGATCTGCTTTATCAGCACCGGGCGGATCCAAAGGTACCGGTGGAGGAAGTCGCAGACACGGTTGCGGAGCTGGTGAAAGAAGGAAAAGTGCTTCACTGGGGAATGAGTGAAGTATCTGTTTCTACGATTCGGAAAGCACATCAGATTCTTCCGCTGACGGCAGTACAGAATGAATATTCTGTGTGGTACCGGGCCGCGGAGGAAAAATATTTTCCGGTATTAGAGGAACTGGGAGTCGGGCTGGTATGTTTCTGCCCTCTTGGAAGAGGATATCTGACAGGCGCCCTGCGGCCGGACACAAAATTTGATCCAAACGATGTGCGTGCGCGAATGCCGCGGTTTTCCGATCAGAAGGTAATGGAAGAAAACATGAAAGCAGTGGAATTTGTCCAAAAACACGCAAAAGAAAAAGGCTGTACGCCGGCGCAGTTTGCCCTGGCATGGATTATGGCGCAGAAACCGTGGATTGTGCCGATTCCGGGAACTACGAAAATAGACCGCCTGAAAGAAAATCTGGAAGCAGGCAGCATCACCATAACAGAAGAGGAACTGCAGAAAATGAATCAGGAACTGGGGAAAATTAAAATAACCGGCGCCAGATATAACGCGCAGCAGGAAAGTCTGGTAGAAAAGGAGTGATCAACATGGAGACCATTTGTTTAAATAATGATGTAAGCATGCCGCAGCTGGGATTCGGTGTTTTTCAGATTACCGATGAAGAGGTGTGCAGACAGAGTGTTTTAAATGCTCTTAAGACAGGATACCGGCTGATTGATACCGCAGCATGTTATGGAAACGAAAGAGCAGTGGGCGCTGCAGTCAGAGACAGCGGAATCGCAAGGGAAGAAATATTTCTTACTTCCAAAGTATGGATCCAGGATGCAGGTTATGAGAAAACGAAAAAATCGTTTGAGAAGACTCTGGAAAATCTGGGAACAGATTATCTGGATCTTTATCTGATCCATATGCCATACGGTGATTATTACGGAAGCTGGAAGGCCATGGAAGAATTATATAAAGAAGGAAAAATCAGAGCCATTGGAGTCTGCAACTTTGAGGCAGACCGGCTGACGGATCTCATTTTAAACAATGAAGTGACGCCGGCAGTCAATCAGATGGAAATGCATCCGTTCTGTCAGCAGAAAAACCTGAGAGACGTCATGGAACAGTATCAGATAAAAATGATGGCGTGGGCGCCGTTTGCCGAGGGAATGAATGGGATTTTTACAAATGAACTGCTGAAAAGCATCGGCGAAACATATGGAAAGAGTCCGGCGCAGGTTATCTTAAGGTGGATGAGACAGAATGGAATTATAGCCATTCCGAAATCCGTCCATGAAGAAAGAATCAGAGAAAACTATGCTATTGATGATTTTGCATTATCTCCGGAAGATATGATACAGATTTCCCAGATGGATACAGGCAGAAGTCACATTCTGGAAATCAGAAGTCTGGCAGAGGTATACCGGCTGTTTCATATCCGGTTTGAACAGTAGAACATCACAGACATATTAATATGAAATGACAGATCGAAGAAAACGAGAGGGTGTCTCCGGTTCTTCGGTCTTTTTTTTTCATAAGTTTTACTTATGGATTCCATTTGAAATCGGAATTGTCTTCTTCTTTGAAAAAACTAAAATATAAGATAAAGAGAAGTTTCAATGAAGGGAAAGTGATGGAAATGAGCATAACAGAAGCGGCCAGGAAATATCATGAAAAGATGTTTCCCGGATATCAGTCTAAATTTCTGGAAACAGATCCGGAGTTTATAGAACGATTTGATAATTTTGCCTTTGATGAAGTGGTCAGCAGTGATGATCTGGATGACCGGACACGTATGATGGCGATTATTGCCGTATTGATCGGAAGCCAGAGCATCGATGAGTTTCAGGCGATGGCTCCTGCGGCGCTTAATTTCGGAGTGACGCCGGTGGAGATGAAGGAAATTGTATATCAGGCAGTGCCGTATCTGGGAATCGGCAGAGTTTTTCCACTTCTTCATGGCATCAATGACGTGCTGGAAGACAGGGGCATAAAACTTCCTCTGGAACCACAGGCGGTCACGACAACAGAAAACCGGCTGCAGGCAGGGGAACAGGCCATGGTGGATATTATGGGAGAATCCATGAAAGGATTTGCGGAATCCGGGCCGGAAGAAAGCTGTCATATCAACCGATGGCTGACAGACAACTGCTTTGGAGATTACTATACAAGAAAGGGTCTGGATCTTAAACAAAGAGAGATGATTACCTTCTGTTTTCTGTCAGCACAGGGCGGATGTGAACCGCAGCTGGTTTCTCATGCGGCAAATAATATGCTGATTGGAAATGACAAAGAATTTCTGATAAAAATCATATCCCAGTGCATTCCGTTTATCGGATACCCGCGAAGTCTGAATGCGTTAAGATGCGTCAATGAGGCAGCAGAAACATTAAAAAAGGAAAAGGAGACGAAAGAACATGTGTAAAACAATGATCGTATATTATTCAAGAACAGGAGAAAATTACTGGAACGGAAGCATCAAAAACCTTGAGAAGGGAAATACCGAAACCGTAGCAGAAATGGTCGCTGACATGACAGGAGGAGATCTTTTTGAGGTAGAAACCGTAAAAACATATCCGGAAGATTATTACCAGTGCATTGATGAGGCAAAAGCAGAACTTCAAAGGGGAGACCGCCCGGAAGTGAGAGCATATGCTGATGATCTGGAAGATTACGACACTATTTATGTAGGATATCCGAACTGGTGGGGAACCATGCCGATGGTGATGTTTACATTTCTGGAGCATTATGATTTATCTGGAAAGAGAATCATTCCTTTCTGCACAAACGAAGGAAGCGGTATGGGAGGAAGCGAACGTGATTTGAAGAAAATCTGTAAGGGAGCGAAAGTAGAAAAAGGATTATCCATCCATGGTGCAGAAGCGGCGCAGTCACGTTCCAAAGTAGAAGCCTGGGTTAGAAAGATGGTGTAAAGAATGGAAGCTTTTGAAAATGTAAATAAGAAATTCGGATTCGGCTGTATGAGACTGCCGATGAAAGGTGACAAGGTCGATACAGAAGAATTCTCAAAAATGGTGGATACATTTATTGAAAATGGATTTAACTATTTTGATACAGCTCATGGGTATCTGGGCGGGCTGAGTGAAACCGCGATCAAAGAGTGTCTTACCAGCAGATATCCAAGGGATCAGTATATTCTGACAGACAAACTGACCAATTTCTTTTTCAAAAAGGAAGAAGATATCCGTCCGTTTTTTGAAAGTCAGCTGGAAGCCTGCGGAGTGGACTATTTCGATTATTATCTGATGCATGCCCAGAGTGCGGACAATTTTGCGTTTTTCAAAAAATGTCATGCCTATGAGACGGCGCTGGAATTAAAAAAAGAAGGCAAGATCAGACATTTCGGCATCTCTTTCCATGACAGGGCCGATGTTCTGGAACAGATTCTGAAAGAATATCCGCAAATCGAGGCAGTGCAGATTCAGTTTAATTATCTGGATTATGAAGACCCGGCAGTGGAAAGCAGAAAATGCTATGAAGTCTGTTGCAAATATGGGAAACCAGTCATTGTGATGGAACCGGTGAAAGGCGGAAATCTGGTGAAGCTTCCGGACGAAGCCAGGGCTGTTTTCGATAAGCTCCATGGCGGAAGTCCTGCAGGTTATGCAATCCGTTTTGCGGCAGGCTTTGATGGAATCCGAATGGTGCTTTCCGGAATGAGCAGCCTGGAACAGATGGAAGATAACATCAGTTATATGAAAGATTTTCAGCCGTTATCAAAGGAAGAACAGGAAGCAGTTCAAAAAGTAACAGAAATCTTTCAGTCCCAAAATATGATTCAATGTACAGCATGCCGTTATTGTACGGCAGGATGTCCGAAACACATTTCAATACCGGATCTTTTTGCATGTATGAACGCCAAGAAGATTTTTCACGACTGGAATACGGATTACTACTATAACAATGTCCATACAGTGAATAACGGAAAGGCTTCCGACTGCATCAAATGCGGTAAATGTGAAAAGGCCTGTCCGCAGCATCTTCCGATCCGGAAACTGCTGGAAGATGTGGCAGAAGAATTCGAGAAAGGAAATGAATAAAATGAAAACTTCGAAGCAAGTACTGGTAATCGAAGGAAGTCCGAGAAAGCACGGAAATACAGGTCTTCTAAGCGATGAATTCATCAAAGGAGCAGAAGAAGCCGGCCATGCGACAGAGAAAATATATCTGTCAGAGAAAAACATTGGTTACTGTGTGGACTGTGAAGTCTGTCAGACCGAAGGCGGCGGATGTGCAAAGAAAGATGATTTTCAGGAAATTAAAGATAAGATTGCAGCATGCGATGTGCTTGTGCTGGTCTCCCCGGTTTATTATTATTCTGTCACGGCACAGTTAAAAACACTGATTGACCGTACATACTCAGCCTTGACGGAAATTTCCGGAAAAGAATGTTATCTGATCATAGCAGGAGCCGGGGATCAGGAGAAGTATTTTCAGACCATAATTGATACATACCATGGATTTATCGGATGTTTTTCCGATATGAAGGATAAAGTCATTATTTTAGGTCTGGGAGCACAGGCAAAGGGAGCATAAAGGATAACCCGGCGATGACTCAGGCATACGAAGCCGGAAAAAACAGTTAGAGAAAAAGTTCTTTTCATTGACGAAGGATACATTTCTTTGATACAGTGTAAATGATACGATAATGAATGGTCAATGAAAGGAAAGGTGGTTGTTTGCTGTTTCGACAGATGAAATATTTTACTGCGGTTGTGGACTGCAATAGTTTCACAGAAGCAGCAGAACAGTGCTATATCTCTCAGTCCGCCATTTCCCAGCAGATTCGTTCACTGGAAAAAGAACTGGGTGTCGAATTGATCCACAGAGAAAAACGTAAATTTTCTCTGACTCCTGCAGGAGAATATTTTTACAGCCAGAGCAAGGGAATATTGGATGAAGTGGAGACCATCCGGAAAGAGACCATCCGGATCGGACAGGATGATGAGTCGGAACTTCGAATCGGCTATCTGCGTGGGTACAGCGGTCAGGAACTTTATCAGGCAGTTGCGGAGTTTTCGCAGCTGTATCCGGAAACAGCGATCAGTATTGTCAATGGAACCCACGAGGAATTGTACGATCTGCTGCGTTTTGGGGGCGTGGATCTGATTTTAAGTGACCAGAGAAGAGCGTTTTCCGAGCAGTATGCCAATTATCAGCTGCTTCAGTGTGACTGTTACGCGGAAATATCCGTGCGGAATCCGGCCAGTCAGCAGGAGGTGATTGAAGTGGACAGTCTGAAGCGGACGCCATGTATCCTGATTGCCTCAAAGGAACAGCAAAATACAGAGAAAGATTATTTCCAGAATACCCTTGGATTTGGCGGAACGTTTTTGTTCGCGGAGAATCTGGAAGAAGGGCGGCTGATGGTAGCCGGGAACCGGGGATTTCTGCCGATTGAAAGTGTGGGAACCCTGCCGCCTCCGGGAGCGGCGGTCCGAAGGCTTCCGATCGTGCAGAACGGCAGAAAACTGCAGCGTAATTACTGTGTTTTCTGGCGAAAGGAACAGACCAATTATTATATTGAAGAGTTCGCGCAGATGCTGCGAAAACTTCTTCATGACAAATAGAATCAGGAGTGATCAGGAGCAGGACGTTCGATACGAAAGTCCTGCTCTTTCTGTCTTCATACGATTTATGTGCCATACGATTCATAAGTTTTACTTATGGAAACCATTTTGAATCGAGATTGTTGATTTTTTCGGAAATATTAAAATAGAAGTAAAGTACAGTTTACAAGGGACTACACAGGGTAGGTATCTGACGGGAGGGGTGCCG
>ERZ1643249.469-NODE-469-length-45564-cov-251.145729_pt1 | contig 45564 bp, 43 predicted proteins | sample MGYA00579263_ERZ1643249 | MGnify/ENA primary metagenome ERZ1643249 (study PRJEB29033, sample SAMEA4952264) | chicken gut metagenome | biome: Broiler Chicken; feature: Gastrointestinal Tract; material: Caecum | place: Ireland | collected 2018 | study: Broiler...
TTCCTAAAACAAAAACACCTCAGATATCTTCGGTTAGTCGCCAATCACCCATGACGTAGTATCTAATTTATATTATCCATGCCTGATAGTCAAGAATTTTTATGCCGTGAATGTTGATTTTTTATCCTGAAAACACCCAAATCCTCTCTATCAGCTTAATAATTTTAATTTTTGGTGTACAAAAAATTTTTTTTATAGTAAGCTAAGTCTTACGTCTGTATGATAATAAAACAAAGAAAAATTAAATATATACTAGGAGGTATAAATGAAAGTTATTTTGAAAAAAGATATGCAGTCATTAGGCGATATCGGAGATATTATCGAAGTTTCTGACGGTTATGCAAGAAACTATCTTCTTCCGAAGAACATAGTCGAAATCGCTACTGCAGGTGCTTTGAAAAACAGAGAAAAGAATATCGAAAGAATTAAAGCAAAAGCAGAAAAACTTCATCAGGAAGCTCTTGCAAAAGCTGAAAAAATTCAGGCTCTTGAACTTATCGAGATTGAAGCAAAAGCAGGTGAAAGCGGCAAGTTGTTCGGAGCTATTACTACAAAGAAACTTGCTGAACTCATTCAGGAAAAATCAGGCATCGAAGTTGACAGAAAGAACATTCTGCTTGAAAAACCAATCAATCACATCGGCGAATATGAAATGAAAGTGAAATTCACAACAAAAGTTTCTGCAGTGTTGAATGTCGGTGTTAAAGCTTCTGAAGTGATTAAAGAAGAAATTATTTCAGAAGTTGAGAATGACAGCGAAGAATAATTTTTGAATTCCTAAAATAAAAAGAGCCGTTCATAAGAAACGGCTCTTTTTTTATGTCTGTTATCCAACGTTTTTGTTTTTGAAGTTCAGGATTTTCAGGTGTCTGTCCTGTCCTACGCCAATGCTTTCGCTTTTGAGATTATGCTGGTCGACAAGTTCATGCTGAAGTTTTCTTATGTGCTGATTCTGCGGCTTCAGCTCTATGTATTCGACATCAGGTCCGAGTTTTTCGATTGCCGTTTTGACTTCGTTCAGGGCAAGCTCTGTATCATCCATAAAATCAGTTGTTATGCTCATTGAGTCATCAGATTTTATGTTCAGAGCCTCTTTGAGCGCCTTCTGAACCTGAGGCATTGAATTTGATTTTACATAATATATCGGAAGCCTGTAATCTTTTGCCGTATCAAGAATTTTTGCCCCGCCTTTTGAGAAACTTTTGTGGGCAATGACTATATCAGCTTCATCGATGTTTCTTGTCACTTCTGCGTTCAGATTCAGCCTTTCTATTGCTTTATCTACGATGGTTCTGTTGATTGCGTAGATATATATCTTTCTGAAGTCTTTTACGTCTTTGATGTATTGTTTTGCATTAAAGCTGAATTTCAGACTGTCATCAGAGGCAGGTTCCTGTTTGGTTGAAATTGTTTCTTCCTTAATCGGAGTCGGTGCATTCTGATCTACTTTTCTGATTTCAGTTTTGACGGGCCATTCTCTCAAGATACAGTCAACAGCCTCTGCAACATCGGGATAAACAACGAGGGTTTCTCTGTCTTTAATTTCTATTACGATATCAAATGTCGGTTTTTTCTCCCTTTCGAGGACTGTTTTTTGAGTGGAACGTCTTCTCGCTTCATCATCACTTAATGTAACGCTGTTTACACCTCCGACCAGATCAGAGAGTGTCGGGTTTTTGATGAGGTTTTCAAGAGTATTCCCATGAGCCGTAGCAATGAGCATAACTCCACGTTCCGCTATGGTTCTTGATGCCATTGCCTCTTCTTCCGTTCCGATTTCATCGACAATTATAACCTGAGGGGTGTGGTTTTCAACGGCTTCAATCATTACGTCTTTTTGTTTTTCGGGAGAAGGAACCTGCATTCTTCTAGCAAGACCGATACCAGGATGCGGAACATCTCCGTCGCCAGCTATTTCATTAGATGTATCAATGACTACAACACGTTTTTTGAGGTCGTCAGCGATAAGACGAGCTATCTCTCTAAGCTTGGTTGTTTTGCCGACGCCCGGTCCTCCGAGGAATAAGATACTTTTACCTTTGAGAACCAAATCTTTTATACAAAAAATTGTCCCGGTTACAACTCTACCGATTCTGCATGTCAGCCCTATAATTTTGCCTTTTCTGTTTCTTATTGCGCTGATTCGGTGTAGTGTACCGGGAATACCTGATCTGTTATCACTTGTGAAATCTTCTATTTGATGGGTAATATACCCTATATCCTCCTCTTCTACCAACTCTTTTCCTAAATACTCGATGGTGCCGTCTGCGTGCCTGATTTCAGGGAGTCTGCCTAAATCGAATACAAGTTCGATAAGATCATCCATCTGCCTGTCTTGCAACTGCCTCGCAACTTTTGGCGGTAATACTTTGATTAGTTTTCCCAAATCATTGTAAAATTCTATCTTATTCATGATTCCCTTTCTGCAGAGTCTGCCTTAGGAAGTACAGTCGAATTTTATTCAGATTTTATCTCCTCCATATTTATATTATAACCCATTCTATAAAAAAACGCTATAGTTTTTACTACTTTTGTAGTAAAATGTTACTGTTCTTATAATAAAAGGAAGCTTTAGAGCTTCCTTTGTCGATGTTATTTTAGAGGTTATTTTTTCTTAAAAATAATCACAGATTAATTTCTCTTCTTTGAATAATTTTCTTTTTATTTGATTTAGAGCGGCGAGAAGAGGTTTTCTGTTGTTGATTTTTATCAGAATTGCTTTTTTGATTAGCAGTTTGTTAAATTGCTCTTCGTTTTTTTCACTTATGTCATGAGAGTTTTTCATAATGTTGATTTGAGCAGAAAGCGCTTTGATATACAAATCAACCTGCGATTTTTTGTGCATTGGTATGTATCCCTTTTCTTGACTATAAAAATTATCCTTTAATGTATTTTTATGATATTATATTTTTCCGGTATTTTGTTCCTCTAAAAAAAGTAATACCCCCTGTCATCAGATACACTACATGGCTGATTATGAATAACAAACGAATATTGATAACAAGATTAAGCGCACTTGGTGATGTTATACACACAATCCCCCTTGTTTGTGCGCTGAAAAGACAATTTCCTGGTGTGTTTATCGGGTGGGTCGTTGAAGATAAAGCATGTGCGGTTCTTGTTAATAATCCTGTTGTTGATAAGTTATATATTTTGCCGAAGAAGAAGTGGAAAAAGAACAGGGCAAATTTTTTTGGCAATATGAGAGAGTTCTTTTCGATTATCGCTGAAATAAAACGTGATAACTATGATATAGCTATAGATGTGCAGGGATTATTGAAGAGTGCATGTGTCAATTTTCTGAGCGGAGCAAAACGCAGGCTGTCGCATAAACATACGAGAGAGTTTGCTTTTTTGTTCGCTAATGAGCTGATTGACTCGGGGGCTGAATTTTCTTGTAGCGAACATATTATCGAAAGAAATCTGCGGTTTGCAGCTTATCTCGGGTGTAATGATTTGAGTGTGCACTATTCTTTGCCTTATTCAAAGGAGGAAGATAAGATGTATGTTTCTTCTTTGATGAAGTCTTTAGATAAGAATAAGAAGACGATTGTTTTTTCCCCTGCCACCACATGGGAGAACAAACACTGGCTGCCTGAATATTGGGGAACATTGCTTGATGAATTTTCAAAAAGATGCAATGTTATATTCACAGGGATGAAAGCTGATGAAGAGTTGATTTCGCAGATAATTTCTTTTTCTAAAAACAAAGAGTGCCTGAGCCTTGCAGGGAAAACAGATATTATATCTCTTCTTGAGGTTTTCAGACGGGCTGATATTGTTGTGTCTGTAGATTCAGGCTCTGCTCATCTTGCCTGCTCCGTTGATAAGCCCAAAGTCTTATGCATAATCGGACCGACTTCAGAGAAGAGAAACGGACCGTTCGGGAAGGGGAATTTTTCTTTTGTTGCTGATATTTCATGCAGACCGTGTTTTAAAAAAAAGTGTGCCGGGAATAATATTGAGTGTATGCGTCGAATTCAACCTGCGAGTGTTATAGAACATATAAATAAATTATTAACTAATACTTGAAAATAGTGTATAATTTAATCTTATAGAAGAAGTAGTCTCGGATAGTTTATGTTAGATAAAATCTTTAATGCATTAAAATCTTATAACAATAAAATCAATGAAGTAGAATATCAATTTTATAAAGAAAAGAAGAACTTTGTTGAAATTTATGAGCGCAATCGTTTCCTTGAGAGCGAGATAGAGCACAGAACAAATGAGCTTAATCAGGCAAATAAGAGTATTCTTGCTCTTAGCAATATTTTAGATACAATGAACTCATCCGAGCCGTTATCAGAAATTGTGAGAAAAATAGTAGACAGGCTTAGTGCTGATATGGGTTATGTCTACGCTATGTTATTCCAGATTGTTGAAGAAGACGGTGATAGCTTTCTGAAAGTACGTGCAGTATCAGAGGGTGAATATTCTGCAAATATTTCTTCTATTTTGAAAAAGCCTGTTGAGCTATTAAAAATTAAATCAGATGAGTCCAATATTGTATCAAAAATTGTGCAGAATCAGGAATTTGATTTCATAAACAACTTTGAAGCTGTTTTTGAATCATCTAATATGGAGTTGGATGAAGGTCAAAAAGAAAAGCTGCGGGCTGTTTTTTATCCGAAGTGTATTTCTCTTTTGCCTATCAAAACCCAGGACAGCAAGTTCGGGGCTGTGCTGGTCGTATCTCAGCGAAAAGAGATAACCGAAACAGAGCAGAACTTTTTGAAGCTGTTTACCAATCAGGTGGATTTGGCTATTACTATTGCAGGATTGTTTGAAACAATCAGAAATCAGGCTGTTACTGACCCGATGACAGGGTTGTACAACAGAAGGTATTTCAGTTCTTATGTTGTACAGGAAGTTGAACGTTCTTCCCGTTTGAAGCAGCCGTTTTCGTTGATTACGCTTGATTTAGACCATCTCAAACAGATAAATGACACCTTCGGACATTCTATCGGCGATGAAGCTATTTGCACGATTGCCCATGTCTTGAAGAAGAATGCCAGGAATATCGATGTCTCTGTCAGATTTGGCGGTGAAGAGTTCGGTATTTTGCTCCCTGGTATTGATTCAAAAGGGGCGATGGTTGCTGCAGAAAGATTGAGAGTTGCTATTGAGAAAGAACCTGTTAAAGAAGTCGGACATGTTACCGCAAGTATTGGTGTTGCGACTTTTTTAGAGCATACGGATAATATTGATGAGCTGATGGAAATTGTTGACCAGGCTATGTATCGTGCGAAGAAGAACGGTCGTAATCGTGTTGTCCTTGCAAGTGTTGAGCAGAAAGAAAGCTGGACGGAGATTGCTTTTGATACGCTTCGTGAGATACTTTTATCCCCTGAAGGCGAGCTTTCATCCAGAATTGAGCCGGACATAAAAAAAGAACTCGAGAAGTTTTTTGATACCAATCCTAAAGAGCTGACAGAGAAGTTATTCCAGATTTCTGATGACATAATCAAACGCTATGACCCGATGCATAGTGAAAAAAATTCTATAAAAGAAAAAATACATCTTGCTTCAAAGCTTGCAAAAGAAGCAAAGTTGGATGAAGAAGAGATTGATAAGATAAAATTATCAATAATTTTATATGACCTTGGAAATTTGTTTGTTCCTGAAGAAATCTTGCTAAAACCGGGACCGCTTAACAGGAAAGAGGCTTATCAGATTTCTCAGCATCCGACTATTGCCGTGAAGCAGATATTAAAGCCAGTTGAAAAGATACAAAATATTTTTCCGATAGTTGAGCACCATCACGAAAATTGGGACGGGTCAGGATATCCGGGACAATTGTCAGGGGAGAAAATTCCTATAGGCTCACGTATAATCTTTATTGTTGATGCATATTGCGCATTAATCAGCGACAGACCGTATAGAAGAGCTTATTCTCAAGAGGAAGCTCTCAAAATTCTGGAAGAGGGTGCTAACTCAAAATGGGATGGAAATCTTGTTAAGCTGTTTATTTCCATAATCAAACAATAGGGTGTTAAATTTTTAAAACAACGTCATGCTCAGCGTTAGCGAAGTATCTAAACAAAAAAGGTTCTTCGGGTTAAAACCCTCAGAATGACGGGCTTTTATAGTATCTGTGGAATTTTTTATATAAGTTCCTAAAAAAAATAGTTGACATTTGAGGTATGGTTTTGTTACCCTAATATCACTGGGACAAAAGTCCACTTAGTGCTCCCATCGTCTAGAGGCCTAGGACACATCCCTTTCACGGATGCGGCAGGGGTTCAAATCCCCTTGGGAGTACCATTTTATTAAAAGGAGCCGATAAGTGCTCCTATTTTTGTGCATTTTTTTCTGCCCGCCAGAGTATTGCCCGACCTCCCGTGATAAAAATCAATGACGGATGGTTATACTTAGAAAGATAATTTATCAGGGAGGGATGGTTATGAAGCGTTTGTTTGTTTTGTTTCTTTTAAATTCGGTGTTTATTTCTTCTTCGTATGCCGATAGCTGGAGTTTGCTCGGACCGACAAACAGTGGAAGTTATACAACAACTTCTTATTCCTATGGAATGGTGCCTGCTGAGGCGATGAGGATTTATTCAAACGGAGGTACTTCGGGTTTGAGCAATGGAAGTTATTATGTCAATAATCAGGGATTTTCAACACCTTGGAACGGTATAAATATTTATACAAGACCCAATCGATATTATGCGCCACGCAGAAGGTTTAGACGACACGGATTATTTAGAGCTCTCAGAAATTACGGATACGGCAACTATGGATATACCCCAATGAGGTCTTACGGAACAAGAATTATAAACCACTGATTATTTCAACCATCGGAATTTCTTGACAGAACCGGGGTTGTAGAAGTCGCCTTCGATGTTTACGACAAATCGTCTGTATTCTTTGTTATCTAGTTCAAAACCGGGGATTTTGTTGAGAATAGGGATAATTGCCGCCAAGTTGCTTTCAGTCAGAGCATCAACACCGGGTATCATATCAAGCATTGAGTTAATAGACAGGCTGCCTATCGGGCCGAGTACGCCTTTGATTTTCTTTGGTAATCTTCCTAAGACAGTCAAATCGGCATAGTTTGTTTCCATATCGAAACTGCCCATTATGTAGAGATTGAGGTTCTGGCTTTTTGATATAAGGTTGTCTGTATGAAGAATACCGTTTTGTATTCTTACATCAAGGCTGATAGTATCAAAATGACCTGTTTTTTGCGGTGTAAAGAGGTCTATAAGGTTGTTCAGATTAAGACCTGTTATGCCTGCTTGTGCGATGTTTGCAGCACGCAGAAGGTATTCCATAGAACCGAGTCTTACAAGACGTCCGTCTGTAATTTTAAAACTTCCGTTTCCGTTCGAATTTTTCACAAATTCTTCTGGAGAAGTCCCTTTGGTTGTGAAGTCGAGTTGCCCGCTCATTGTACCGTAGATTTCGTTCGGTATTTGGAAGAAGGTTGTTGCAGCAGCATTTGCCAGCATGTTTTCGAAATATAGAACAGATTGGATATCTGATGTTTTAACGTTGATGTTCATGTTTCCGTTTATGTTGCCGCCTGCTGTGTTGAGGTAAATTTTGTCGAGGTTCAGCATCCAGTTATTATCAAAGTTGAATGTGATGTCAGTGTTGTTTGTTATGAGGTTATTCAAAACAAATTCATTAGCCTTGAGAGTTCCTTTTTCTATTATGAACAGAGGTTTGTCGCCTTCTTTGACAGTTGTCTTGTTCAGATATTTATCGAGGATGTCATCAAGGTTCATGTAGTTTGAGGTGAGGGTTACCTCTTTGAGGACAAATGGCAGATGTGGAGAATTTTTGCCTGTTATATTCAAATCAATATCTGATTCGTCTATTTTGATTTTGCAGTTTTTGACTTTGATGTCCTGTTGAGTGAAAGTTATATCGGCATTTTGTATAAGTGTTTGGACTGATGGGAGAAAAGTTTCATGAATATTCAGGTGTCCGAGAATTTTATTTGTATTGTTATCAAGGACAATGTCGATGTTTCCTCTTACTTTACCGTAGTCAAAAATTTTGGTATCTCCGGGCATGGCGGCATTCAGAAGGTCTATATCTATGTGGTTTGGTGCTGAGAGTGATATTCTGCCTTTTTTGTTTTTTATTAATCCGTCGATTTTCAGAACGCTGCTTGTTTTGTATTTTGAATAGCAGCCTGTTGAGTAGCAGTTATGAGCAAATGTTCCTGAAGAGAGCTCTCGTATGCCCGTGTTTGATATTTTTATCCCGCTTGAGTCTTTTGAGATATTCGCAAAGAGAAAACGTGTTTTGGGCGCTTCTATGCTTGTATCTTTATACGATATTGTATTTCCTTCGTTGAGAATCATTTCGCCTATCAAATGCCAGTTTTGGTAATTTCCTTTGAAGTCAGCCGAAACAGGAGCATTTTTTTTGAGAGCGAGTGGCGATTTCAGCATTTTATTCAGATGGTTTTGCAAATCTTGAGGAGTAAGAATCGAGAATAATTTTATATCGAGGTTGTTTGCACTGTCAGCGCCGCCTCTCAGGTGAAATCTTGAGGAGCCCATATAACCTGAGATGTTGTTGAATTTTGTGTTGTAGTTTTTATCTATGTGAAGAGTTCCCGAGGTGAATCTTATGGGAGCATTTGCGGGTTTGTAGATTACTCTCAGATTGTTTGGGGTGATAACTATGTCAGGAGCAAAGTCCGTGTTTTGTATTTTGACTTTTGCGCTTGCGCTGCCTCGTATTCCATGGGTGTCTGCGAGAATTTGTCTTACTTCTTTCGGGATGTAGTCAGCTTTTCTGAGTCCGATAATTGCGTTATGCGACGCATATGGAAGTGTTACGGTTATGTTTGGTATATTTTGTTTATTTTCGGTGGCAATTTCTCCTGAGGCTGTGCCTTTTGTACCAAGGACAGTTATTTCTACAGAGTTTATCGTCATATTATTTTTTGATATATGCAAATTGCCTTTTGTCAGTGAGATATTTTCGTTGAAGTCGTTGAATATGATGTTGCCGTTTAGGATATTAAAATCAGCCGTATCAAGGAGATTGTCGCTGTTTATTGCTCCTTTGAGGACGAGTGTTGAGTTCATTTTCCCTGATAGGGATTTTATGTCTTTCATTGAGTCTTTTGCGCTTTTGAGGGCAGGGCTTGTTTTTATGAGTTCAAAGGCTGAGGAGGCATCAAGGTTTGGAGCTTTGAGAGTAAGGTTTATTTGTTGATTTTTAATAGTTCCGTTCGCAGTGAAGCTTGAGTCCGCTGCTGTTGCCGTGATGTTGTTGAAGGTTACTGTTTGTTCATCGAAGTTTATGTCAGAGGCAATATTTGTAAATTCTTTGCTGAATCCATCAAGTAGGACAGAGGCGCTTTTTGTTTTCATATTGCCTGAGGCTGTGAATTCTGTTTCGTTTTTGCCTGTCAAAAATATTGTCAAGTCAGCTGTGCCGTTTGCTTGTTTGATGAGTTTGAGATTTTCTTTTGCTTTTGAGAGCAGAGGGCTGTTGTTAATCAGGTAAAGACCTGAGTCTAGAGGAGTTGATTTTGTTGAAAGAGTAAGATAGCTTTTTTCTTCGGGGATTGAAGAATATCCGGTAACTTTAAGGGGAGAGAGTTTCATTACCCCGTTGAGGTCGTATTCGATTTTGTTCCCTTTGAAGAAAACTTCTCCCGTTGCTGTATCAACAGGTAAAGCTAAATCTTTGTGACGTATGTTTGTTGCTGATAAGATTTCGACTTTTCCGTTTAGTTGGGCAGCTTTTTTTATGTCTGTATTTTTGTTTTTTATGTGGAGGTAGGCTCTTCCCGTTCCGTTCATTGTCATATCAGGAAGCGGGCCGGCTGCAAAACCAAAGATTTCCGATAGTGTTGTTGTTACCGCTCTAAGTGCGTTCAGTTTTACCGTATTTGTTTTTACATCAAATTCGATAAATTTTTCAGGGAGAACTCTCATTATGCCTTCTACATGAATATCCTGTTTTTTTTGAAACAGGTCTGCGTTCAATTTGAGTTCTTTTTCATTGAAGTTGAGGATGAGTATGGAGTCTTCGTTTCCGAAGTTATCAATAGAGAGATTTTCAATTGAGAGTTGACCGTAGTAATTCGGATACTGCTCGTTGTCAGCTGATATAATCAGGTTTGAGGTGACACGTCCTTTTATATTATGCAGGAACATTTGATTCGGGGCGTCATTCTTAACAGGTATCCATTTTGGGAAGAGTCCAAGGAGTTTTTTGATTTTTGAGTTTTGGGTGTTGAGGCTAAGGTTATAAGTTTTTTTCTTTTTATCAATTTTTCCGACGCTGCCTGAGATAGAGAAGTTGTAGTCTTTTGATTGGGCGTTGAGTTTTTCTAGTTTTATTTGCTTTGAGCTCATATTTCCGTTTGCCGTAATATGCAGGGTGTCGTAGATGCTCAGCAGTTGTTTTTTGTTTTTGTCATAGATGAAAAGGTTGTTTATTTGTGATTTGAAGTTGAAGTCGCCGTTTTTTTCGATATCAAAATGTATTCCGAGGGTTCCTTCGCCGTTTGATATGTCATAAGGGAGAGTATCGTTGATGTAGGGAATAATTCTTGACATGTCGATTTTATCGACAGTTATATCAGTTTTGTTTTTTGATGCTGTTGCATAGAAATTTGATATTTGTTTGTTATCAGCTAAGATTCTGCCAGATGTTGAGATTTTGTAGTGTTCTGACCAGAAATATTTTGATATTGAGAGGTTTTCGCCTTCAATAGATGAAGTTTTGTTGTCTTCGGAAGCTGAGAGAATGTATTTTTTGATTTTGAGTTTTTTTAGGGTTATGCGTTTATGTTCGGTTTTATTTTTTTTGATGAGGGCGAAGATATCTTTATCCTGCGGATAAGCAAGAGATATTTTTATTTTATCTGCGCTAAAGTTTTTTATGACAAGTTGTTTGTTAATCAGAGGGATGAGGGAGATTTTTATTGATGGTTTTTCTGATGAGAAGATAGGTCTTTCTTCTTTTAGCAAAGCAAATTCATCTGCTGATAAGCTTAGTGACAGGTTCCATCTGAAGTTTGGTTTGAAGTTTTTTGTTTTTATATCATACTCATCAGGTAATATTTTTTCTGCAAGAGAGATCATTTTTTCTCCTGGGAGCATTCTAGGGAGAATCAGGCTGTAGAAAATCAGGCATGATATACATACCGTTGTTATAGCTATGAAAAAATATTTGAGTACTCGTTTCATGACTATATTTTAATACGAAATAGTGTTATTTTGCAGTTTTTTATAAAACTATTTTGCTAAAATCAGCCAGCGTAAGGAATTTATCCCTGACAGAACTTAACATAGAGAGTCTGTTTTTTCTTACGGAGAGATTTTCGTCCATAACAAGAACTTTTTCGAAGTATTTTTCGATGTAAGGAACAAGTTCGTTGAGTTTTCTGCTTAAATCTTTCAGAGGCAGAGTTTTTTCATCAATAGCACAGGCTTTGTTATGGAGAGTTTTTTCTTCTTCATATGCAAACAGTTTTTCGTCGATAATTCCTGATTGTTCGTCTTTTGTGATACGGATGATTCTGTTTGAAGCTTCGATAAATTTTGCAAAGCCGCTCTGTTTGCTCATCTCTGAGATTATATCGAGGCGTGCTTCGAAGTTGCCCAGGTTTTTGAGCGGATTTTTGTTTGAGATGGCTGCTTCTACGATGTCATATTGATATTTTTGAGAGAACATTATTCTCAATCTTTGGATAAAGAATTCTTCTATTTCGGATATGAATTTTTCTTTTTCAAAGACTTTTATTGGAAGCAAATCGAGAGATTTTGATATAAATTTTGTGAGGTCAATTTGAGTTTTGTTTTTGATAACTGTTGAAATAATTCCGATTACTGCTCTTCTGATGCCAAGCGGGTCAGCAGAACCCGTCGGTTTTTTGCCGATTGCAAACATAGCTGCTACGGTATCGAGTTTATCTGCTATTCCGATTATTTGTCCTTCGATTGTTTTTGCAACTTCTGCATCTGAAGATATAGGGAAGTAGTGTTCTTTGATTGCTTCAGAGACAGTTTCGTTTTCTGTTTGTTTTGCGTAGTCGCTTCCGATGAATCCTTGCAGTTCGGTGAATTCTCTTACGAGGTTTGTTAAGAGGTCAACTTTGCAGAGGGTGGCTGCTGTTTTTATGTCTTCTTTTTGTTGGTTTGATAAGTTCATCTCATCAGCTATCAAAGAAGAGAGTTCTATTATTCTTTGAGTTTTTTCATACATGGAACCGAGATTTTTCTGGAAGGTAATTCCTTTGAGGTCTTCTACACGGTCTTTGAGCGGGACTTTGATGTCTTCGTTGTAGAAGAAGATGCCGTCGTCAAGACGGGCTTTGAGGACTCTCTGGTTGCCTGCTTTGATGTTGTCGAAGTTATCTCCGATGTAGTTTGCAACCGTGATATAAGAGTTCAGCAATTTGCCGTCTTTTGAATAGAGAGGGAAATATCTCTGATGAGATTTCATAACGGTAGTTGTAACTATATCAGGGATTGCAAGGTATTTCGGGTCGAAGTCGCACAGAACGGGGTTGGGCCACTCAACGATATTTGTAACTTCAAGGAGAAGTTCATCGTCGTGTTTGATTGTGGCATTTGCTTTTTCTGCTGTTTTTTCGAGGAGTTCGACAATTTTTTCTCTTCTTTTCTTATCATCAGCGATAACGTTTTGTTCGTATAAGTCGTCAAAATATCTGTCTATAGAAGTTATTTCAATTTCTTTTTTTTGAGCAAATCTGTGAGTTCTTGATATTCTTGAAGATTCGATATTTTCTATTTTAATTTTAACTTCTTCATTATCAAACAAAGACACCATCCATCTGATAGGGCGTGAGAATTTTGAGTTGAAGGCGCCCCATCTCATAAAATGCGAACCCTGGAGTTTCAAAATAAGGGAGGCTACATTATTTTTGAGGATATCAGTTGTTTTTTCGCCTTTTTGTTCGATATTTGCAAAGAGATATTCGACATCCCCTACCATTTCTTTGTAGACGTCTTTTTGTGATAAGCCCTGTTTCTGACAGAAGCCTTCGCCTGCTTTTGTGAGGTTTCCTTTTTCGTCAAAAGCAATTTTGGCAGGAGGTCCTTTGATTACTTTTTTTACATCAGGCTGAGTCGGTTGAAGTTCGTCAATTATGACAGTTAATCTTCGAGGAGTCGAGTAGGTGTTTATTTTTCCGTATTTGACATTGTGGTCATTAAACAATTTTTCAAAGAGTTCTCTCAGCTGATCCATAGCTGAGGGGATAAATTTGTAGGGGAGTTCTTCCACTCCGATTTCAAGTAAATACTTTGACACTTTTCTTCCTCTAAGATTTTTCTAACGCAAATATTATTATAGTTTAAACAAAAAAATAATTACAATAGGGCTAAGTCTGATGAAGCAGAGTTCAGTTCAAGAAATTATGCTTCATTTTGTCCAGTTCAAGTAGCGCTGTGTATGTGGGGATTATGTTTAATATAGCATTTTTTGGAGTGATATCGATGCTTTTTTTGAATGCGTTTTTTATATCAGGAACTATTTCTGCTTTTGTCATATCAACCCCCGCATATTTTAGTCTTACTGTCATATCAGAGGCTCTTATGCCTGATATGATGATTTTCCCTCTGAAATCTTTCAGCAGTTCAAATTTTGCATCCCACAGCCAGGAAACATCACGTCCGTCTGCATAGTTATCGTTGATTATTATGAGAAGGGTATTTTCTTCTTTTGCTGTATCTATATTCTTGATGACTTCCGTTGCTCCGACGGGGTTTTTTATCAACTGTATCAGGATGTTTTTGTCATTGATTATAATTTTTTCGCTTCTTCCGAATTCCGTTTTGAAGTTGTTCAATCCTTCCTGTATAGTTTGAGGAGGGATTTTGAGAATAAGTGCGGCTGCTATAGCTCCAAGGGCGTTATAAGCGTTGTATAATCCCGGGATATTAACGTTGAAAACAAATTCTTGATTTTGATATTTGATGGTTAGAAGTGATTTATCTCTTGAAATTTGAGCATTTGCACAAATCTGCGGCGCCGGTCTTTTGTTTCCGCAAGACTCGCAAAAATAGTGCCCCTGATGAGCATAGAACACTTTTTCGTATGCATATTTTTCTCCGCAGGTACAGTAAGATATTTCTGCCACGCTTGTTTCTTTAGTCCGGTCGAAGTCGAAGATTATGTTTTCGAAACCGTAGAAGATTTTTTTGCCGTGGTTGTTTTGAAGAGAGGCGACGCCCGGGTCATCAGCGTTGAGGATTACTGTCGGGTGTTTGCTTTTGTCAATTGCCGACTGGATTTTTTTTGCGGTTGTATCAAGTTCGCCGTACCTGTCGAGTTGATCTCTGAAGAGGTTTGTGACAAGAATCAAATCAGGGGAGAAGAAATCGACGGCTTTGGCAAAATATGCTTCATCCATTTCAAAGAGGAAGTTATCAGCATTGATTTTGAAGTTCATTGATGAGTTGTCTATCAGTGCAGAGGTGATGCCTGTGAGCATATTAGCGCCTTTTGAGTTGTGTATGATTTTTCTTTCATCAGCTCTCAGGATAGAAGCTAGGAGCCCGCAGGTGCTTGTTTTACCGTTTGTGCCTGTTACCGTAATGATTTCTTTTTTTACCTGTTTAGTAAAGCAGGAGAGTATATTCGGAGATATTTTGAGCGCAAGTTTTCCCGGAAGGCTTGTTGCGTTGCCAAGGCGGAGTGTTTTTACGGTTATTTTGGATAATTTTGCGACACTCAGAGCGAGTTCGTTTCTCAAATTCATTTAGTTAAACCTAATAGTCTGTTTATAGCATTTATTTTATTATACAAATCGATTATAATAAATAAATTAAATAATAGGAATAGGTTACATGTTAATAAATATAATACTTATAGCAACTATTTTGGAAATAATTCTGTTTGCTTTTCTTGTGTTGATAATCAACAAATGGATATCAGAAATAAAAGAGTTAACAATAAGAGTAAACCGCTTTCAGCATAAGTGGATTTATCATATGAAGAAGGCGAGGTTGAAACTTGCGAATTTCAACGAAGAGTTGGAGAAGAAGTTTACAATCAAAAATTCCGATATGGATTTTCTTTTCAAGATGTTTTTTGGTCTGATGTTCAATATTCTTGTTCCGCAGGTGTTGCCGAAGGGTAAAATCTTCAGAGCAATAAGTTTGATTTCCGGTGATTTGTGGAAAAATAAAAGTAAACTTTTTGTGGCTCTTGCGGCGTTTATACTCAGACCCAAATTCGCAATACGGCACAGATAAAGGCTAAGAATCAATAAATGGAGGAAAACATATGTCAAACGAAAATAATGCTTCATTTGCCTTAGGAATAATTTTCGGGGCGTTTGTGGGCGCTGTTGCGGGTGTTTTGCTTGCTCCCGCATCAGGAGAAGAAACCCGTCAAAAAGTTAAAGATGCAGCGGATAAAGTTATTGACAGGATGCCCGAAGATTTATCCAATGCAAAGAAATCAACTCTTGATGTTCTTGAGAGAATAAAACTTTCAATAGAAGGGCAGATAGAGCAGATAAATGAAGTTATAAAACAAAATAAAATGGCAGAGGCGAAGAAAAAAGAAGACGCCTGTGACGGTTATGAAATTTAGGAGAATAAAATGATTGATACAGCAATGCAGATGCACCAGGCTATCACTGTGTTTGTCGGCGCATCTTTGATAATAATAACTATTGTAGCGGTATTTTTGATAAAACTTCTTATAGAATTATCTCATCTTACTCAGGCAGCTCAGAAGACGGTTATCATATTGAATGAAGAATTGGAACCTACGATTGTCGAGTTGCAGACTGCCCTAAAAAATATAAACGCAGTAGCTACATCAGCGGATGAAAAAGTAGAAGTTTTGAAAAATAATATAGCATCTGTGATAGATCCTATTTCAGAAACATTTCTGAAATTGAAACTGAATGTTTTGAAAGGCATTTCACAGGGATTGAAGTTGTTTAAAAAAGATAAATAAGGAGGTAGAACATGTCATCTGATAAATTCCTCGCAGGGTTTATTGCCGGAGGACTTTTGGGCGCAATAGCAGGTATATTGCTTGCACCGTCATCAGGCAAAGAAACCAGAGAGCTGATTGCCGAAAAATCTCAACAAACAAAAGCCAAAATAGAAGACTCGGTAAACGAAATTCATTCAAAGGCGAATGTTATAATGGATGATATTCAGAAAAAGGGCGATGAGCTGCTTGGCAAGGTGCAGAACGTTGTTAACTGCAGCAAAAAAGAACTGCTCGCATCAAAAGAACAGGAAAATAATAATTAACAGAAAATTTTTTGTTTCCGGAGGGTAAAAAAATATTGCCTTCCGGCGACAAAAAAATGTGCCCAGGCGGATTCGAACCGCCGGCCTACAGCTTCGGAGACTGTCGCTCTATCCGACTGAGCTATGGGCACACTAATGTGATTGTACCATGAAAATTTAAAACTAAAGAAGCAGACATATAACAGATTGAATTATTCTAATTCCTCTGTTTCTATTATTTGAATTTGATACAAAATATTATAAAATTAGATTAACATGGATTTTTTATCGGGTAATTTGTTAATATGACTATAGATAAGTTCGAGAAAGAATATATCGATAATTTTTATAAAATTGTTGTCGAAAAACAAAGTCATAAAAAACATACAGTATTGATTGTTGATGATGAAGATGATAACCTCCAGCTTCTTCGAAGGACTCTGCGTAAAGATTATAATATTTTGACGGCGACAAGCGGAGTTGAGGCACTGAATGTTGTCAAAGAAAAAGCGGAAGAAATCTCTTTGATTATCAGTGACTACAAAATGCCTGTGATGACAGGAACAGAGTTTTTGGAGCAGGCAGCAAAAACAAGACCCGAGATTGTTAATATGTTATTGACGGGACACTCTGATTTGGAGATTGTCACTGATGCCGTTAACAAGTGTAATTTGTTTCAGTATATAGTCAAACCATTTGAACCGGATGCTCTGAAATTGATTATTAAAAACGGTATTGAAACTTATGAGTTGTCTGCAAATAACCATCTTCTTGTTGATAGTGTAAAAGATTTATTCTACACCACCATAAAGAGTATATCAGCAGCTCTTGATGCTCGGGATGCTTACACTCACGGGCATTCTCTGCGTGTAACGTTGTATTCTCTTATTATGGCAGAGGCAATGGGAATAGGAGAAGAAGGTCAAGAACTTATAGAAACGATGGGACTTCTTCATGATATAGGGAAAATAGGCATTCCTGACAGCATATTAAACAAACCGGGAAGGCTGACAGAGGAAGAATTTGAAGTTATCAAAACTCACCCTGAGCAGGGTAAGATAATTCTGAAAGATATAAAGAAGCTGAATTCCATTGCTCAGTGGCTTGCTTGTCACCATGAACGCTGGGATGGAAGAGGGTATCCTTATCATTTCAAAGGCGAGCAAATTCCGTTCAGTGCACGTATAGTTGCGATAGCAGATACTTATGACGCAATGACATCAGACAGGTCTTATCGAAAAGGTCTGCCTCATGAGGTTGCTCTTGGAGAAATTCAGAAATGTTCCGGCTCTCAGTTTGACCCCTCTTGCGTTGCCGTATTTGTAAAAGTCCAGAACACCATTCTTGCAGCAAAGAATGACCCTGATACTTATTATGAAAAATACAGCAGAATATCCAAATTCTTCAGAAGTTTGCGAGAACGTTCTCTTCAGGGAACGGCAAATTCTCAACCTCAACAAAGCGGTTCTTGAGTTTTTTAAAATTTATTTTTCATCCAGTTTTTGTATTCGTTTATTTTTCTGTTTCTGATTGATTCAGGAAGTGTTTGTGTTGAATAAGAGTGACCGTCCTTGGTCGTAATTTCATCCTTGAGGTTATCTTTTTTCACAACATCAATCATTGTAGAGGTTGAGTTATTATTTTCTTCTGATGTGACTGTTTGGTCTGCTGCTCTGAAAAAGACAGCTTTTGAGGCGACTTCTTTTGATACTTCTTCTGAGAATTTTTTGACTTCTGCGATAGGCACAATATTTTCAGCAAAGTCGCTTGAAGGATAATCAAAGCTGCTTGCAGGGAGGTATTTTTCATATGAATCAGTCCAGAGTACAATCTTCTGGTAGGGGTCAATCATTGCGATAAAAACCTGAAATTTGTATGAAGGTTTTATGACTGCAGCGTCAGAAAGCTCGAGGGTTGTCAAAATAGGGTGATTCATCCTCAGAAGATATTGTCTGACATCAAAGCCGCCGGTTACGAATATAATTTTGTCGGCATTCAGGGCTTTTGCAATTCTCTCAAGGCGTTCATAGTTTACGCTGTAGTTGATTTTATATTCTTTGAGCGTTGTTTCATAGTCATATGTTAAATCAGCATATTTTACTGTCTTTTTGATGAGGGCATCATCTAGAGCCATAGTGTTTTTTTGAGAGTTTATTTTATTTGTGATATCAGCGCTCACCATATTGATTGCACGTGTATAAATCGAACCTGTAGACCCAGGTGTTTTTGCATCAACTGTTACAACGGCAAAAGTTTGTGTTTCCTGAGCATTTGCAAAACTTGCAGCGAGATAAATCGAAAATATCAAGACGATTGATAAAAGTTTTTTTATACCCACAATCCTATCCCCAATTTTATATAATAATATATTTTATTATTAATTATTTTCAGCTCTCTTTAATCCTCTTTCTACTGTATTTATTAAATTGAGTCGTAGTATTCTTTGAGAAGTACGGCATCATCTTCCATAATCGGGCTTTCGCAGATGATTAAGCCTTTGATATTAAAATCTTTGAAAGCTTTCATAAGGTCTTTGTAATTCATATCAGACTCTTCGAGCATAAGATGCTGTTTTTCTCCTTTGGCACCGTATTCAATTCCTGCTATATGAGCATGGAAATTCTCAAGAGCATAATCTCCTATCTCGCTTCCGATTCTTTCAAAAACTCTTGCAAAATCATCGTAGGTGTTATACTCGCTTCCTGCATATCTCGCATGCAGGTGGGAGAAGTCGATGCATGGAAGAACCTGCTCAAACTCATTTGAAATTTTGATGACTTCATCAAGGTCGCCCCACTGTGTTTCTTTTCCTGTTGTTTCAGGACGTATCCAGATGTTGTTGTTTTCGCTGTTGAGAGTTGAGATTATTTCCGAGAACTTGTTTCTGACTGTTTTGTAGACCTCCTGTTTATCCTGTTTGAGATAAAATGCAGCATGAAATGTTATGCTGTAGCCGCCGAAGTTTTTTGCAACTCTTGCTGTTTCAAGAATTCTTTTTATGCTTGCTTCAACTTTGTCTTCTTCCTGAGCATTAAGGTTTATATAAAAAGGACCATGGGCGCTCAGTGTCATTCCGTTTTCAGATATGAGTTTTCTTACCTCTTCCTGTGTTGATGGAGGCATATTTACCCCCCTGACAAATTCAACTTCGAGCCCGCCCAGCCCCAATTTTTGGAGATGTTCAAAGGCTGCTTTATAAGTTCTCGGTTTTGTTTTGATAGGAATGCCTGCTGTTGCGAAAACAAGTTTGTCCATATTATTTCCTTTTTTTAGAAATTCTCTTTTTGATTATTATAATTCAAATATGATAAAGGAAATAATATCAGTTTTCTGAATACTCAACAAAAATATACAACATATAGTTGATGACCCTTTAGCTCAAAAAATATATCCTTGGAGTAGGGAAGCAGACTCTATTATTACGGGCTTAGGGATAAAAAAAACGGGGGTAATGATGTCGTTGAATACGAGCTCCGAGCTTGAACAAACGAAAAATAATCCGATTGAGAATAATGATTATTCTCATGTTTTTGAGTATTTTCGCACATCATTGTCTGCTTGTGTGACGAAAACCTGTGAAGAGTTTCTGAAAAAGCGTTTTAATATTTATATGATATCGATGAATGATGCTTATGATATTTTGTTCAGAGGTGATGAATATTTTGTAACTGAAGTCGGCATATCAAAAGATGTTTCATTCAAGTCCCGTTTGTCTGCTTCATGTGTTGAAACGCTTTTGTTTAATGTTTTTGGAGGACAATCAGAAGGAAAAACTTTCTCTTTAGAGAGAATTTCCGAGCTTGAGGCAAAGATTCTTACTGCTTTTAATAATGAGTTATATGCTAATTTGAAATCAATTTTAATACCTGATGAAGAGATAAAAAAAATTGTTCATAACCATAAACTCAAGAATAACATGTTATTTTTTACATTATATCTCTATGATGAAAATGAAAATTACGGGAAGATTATATTATCAATTCCCGAGCAGATACTAAAACCTGCCAAAGTGCTGCCTCCTTCGAAGAAAAGACTCGCTGAGAAATTGTTTTTGACTACTCCTGCGTTTGTTGATATTTTTGTTGGCTCAACAAAATCTTCTCTTGAAGACCTCAACAGAATAGAAACAGATGACATAATTGTTTTGGACAACAGTAAAATAGGCAGTATGTATACAGGGGATAATTTTGAGTTTCAAATAAAAGTTAAGCCTGATGTGTCGCTTGTATATGAGTATGATACGGGGGATGATTACGGAGAGGATGAAGATATGCCGAAGAAACTTTCAGATACAAAGATGTGGGATAATATTCAAGTTGATGTGAGAGCGGAGTTTGAAAAAATCAAAATGCCTCTTGGCGACTTGAAACAGATTAGCGAGGGGCTTGTTGTTGATTTGGCTTCTGTTTATCAAAATAAAATTACTCTAAAAGTTGAAGACAGCAAAATAGCCGAGGGCGAACTTGTAATTATCGGAGATCGATACGGTGTAAGATTAAGCGCTGTATACAATCAGGAAGAAGATCCTGCCTCTGAACCAAAGGAAAACAAGACACCTGCAGAACCGGGGGCTAAACCTTCCGCAAAAGCCGGCAAAGCTGATAAAAATAAAACTCAGAAAGATAAAGAACCGCAGAAAACAACAAAATCTGCCCCACAGCCGGCTCAGGATGTGAAAGCTGATGAAGATTTTGATTTGGATGATTTTGATATAGATGAAGATGAAGATATTTAGGAGCAGATGATATGTTCGGATATTTGACCGGATTTTGTGTTTATACATTCGCCATGATAGGGATTATTCTCGTTGGATTTGTCGTGGCAAAAAGATGTATGTATGGCAATTTGTCTGCTAAAAATAAAGATAAATTTTTGGAAGTTGAAACATCTTTGGTAATAGAACCCAAAAAGACTATATATGTTCTTAAAGCAGGAAATGAGAAGTTTTTGATTGCTTCTGATATGGAGAGAACTTCTTTTTTGACGAAACTTGATTCTGAAAATACGGCTCTACCTACAAAAGACAGAGAGGAAGCGTTTTCTGAAAGTGCTGTTATGAAAAATAAAAACATAAGAAAATGTTCAGAACCGGAGTCTTATGCTGCAACATCTGCGTATAAAAAAAAGAGAGTTGATGCAGATATGAGCGAACTTCAATCAAATGTTATGAACAGACTTCTTGAGAGGTTAAGATAATGGATACAGTATTGAAAGATTTAAATCCGGTAATACAGCTTTTAATAGTGATGACTTTGTTTTCGCTATTGCCGTTTGTATTTGCTTGTTTGACAAGTTTTTTGAGATTTATAATCGTATTTTCAATTCTTAAAACAGCATTAGGTACCCAGCAAGTTCCTCCCGGGATTGTAATTATAGGACTGTCTGTTATTCTTACTTTTTATACAATGGGACCTGTTTTTCAGAAAATGTATGAAGTCGGAAGTGTGCCATATCAAAAATCAGGGGATATGATTCTTGCCATACAGGAGGGGTCTGTGCCTTTGAAAGAGTTTATGCTGAAGCAGACAAGAGAGGCTGATCTTGAGTTTTTTGTGAGCAAGTCGAGGGTAGAGCCTCCTGAAAGTCCTGATGATTTAACCATTTTTGAAGTAGCGCCTGCTTTTATTTTGAGCGAGTTAAAGACATCTTTTGAGATAGGGTTTATTATATTTATTCCTTTTATTGTTCTTGATATTGTTGTTGCGAACGTTCTGCTTGCTCTAGGTATGTTTATGTTATCTCCGACAATTATTTCTCTGCCGTTTAAGTTATTGATATTTATTGCTGTTGATGGCTGGAGTTTGATTGTCAGCGGTCTTGTTTCTAGTTTCAACTGAGGTGTGTAGCATATGGAATTATTGATGGAACATCTTGCAAAAGGTTTTATGACCATGTTAATCATATCAATGCCATGTGTTTTGATAGCGGCAGCTGTTGGGCTTGTCGTCGGGATTTTGCAGGCTGTTACGCAGGTTCAAGAACAAACAATTGCTGCTGCACCGAAGATTTTTGCTGTTTTCCTGCTGATAATTATAGCGGGAACTTTTTATGTCCGCTTGTTGAGTGAGTATTTTTATGAGTCTGCCGATTTGGCTTTCAATATAATTCCCAAAGAAGATAACTTTGTTTTAGCTCCGGAGGAATCGCTTGCAATAAAACGACAAGGAGCGAACATAAGAAAACCGGGCGTTGGCGAGGTGATGAGGCACCCAGGGAAAATACCTTATGCTGATAGAAAACAGCGGCAAATTCGTTCTATGCCTGTTGCACCGACAACACCTGAAGCTAATTTTGCAGAGAAGAAGTATATTAACACACGATGATAGTAGATAATGTAATAACGATAAGTAAATATTTCCCCGAATTCAACGCATCGATAGCTGCGGGAATTGCCGTGTTTTCGAGAATGCTCGGGTTTATTTATATTGCACCGATTGTCAGCAGAAAAGAAATTCCTGCTATAGTAAAGCTGCCGTTTTGTTTTTTGATGACGATTATGATTGTATCTTCGCTGCACCCAGGTGCTATGCCTGCAGATACATCGTTGATACTTGTTTGCATATTGAATATGGTTGCGGGATTTATTATAGGTTATGCGGCGATTGCGATTTTTTCCGCCATAGCATCAGGCGGAGATATGATTAATATGCAGATGGGGTTGTCGTCAGCTGTTATGTTTGATCAAAGCACGAAAAGCCAGAGTTCTATTTTGGGAACTTTTTTCGGTTTGTTCGGTCTTGTGATTTTTATAAATATCGGAGGTTTTTACTGGCTCTTTGATGCGATGTTGAGGAGTTTTGATATTTTTCCTCTATACGGGAGTTCTATACCTTTATCCGAGCTTGTTAATATGGAATATTTAGTGTCTATTACGTCAGGTGTTTTGTTCTTCGGCTTACAGATTGCGGCGCCTGTTCTGCTTGCTACGCTCGGGCAGGATATTATTCTCGGTATAATTTCAAAGACAGCGCCTCAGGTGAATGTTTTTTCTCTGAGCTTCCTGTTCAAGCCTGTTCTCGGTGTTGCTGTGTTGATTGTTGTTTTGCCTGCATTAGTTAATGTTATAACAGATTATTTTACATCTTTTTCACAAATTTATTGAGGTGAGATGTGTATATAATTGAGTTATTTGCGGATTTGTATTTTAAGTTTATGCGAAAGAAAGATTCCCCTCAATCTCAATCTGAAGAAAAAGAATATGAAAGATGCAATCATCTTTTTCAGGCAATGGATTCAGATGAAACATATCTTGCCTGCACTAAATGCGGGTATGTTATAGAAAATCCGAAGAAGAAAAATCCGTTTTTCTAGTTATTGAAAAAGTCATCATAGTAGCTATCTAAAGCATCTTCGAAACCTGACATCTGCGGTGTGTAGTTGTAGTTCTCATAAGTCATAGAACCATCAACAAGTCCATCCTGTCCGTCAACAACTCCAAAGAATGCAGCAAACTCTTTTGCATCAATTGTTGCGGCAGAAAGGTTTTGAGTGCTTGCCCGGTTAAAGTTTTCTTCTACTTGTTCGAGTAAGGAATTTGAGTCCCAGTCAATTTCTTGACCGTATAAGTTTTTATATGTTTCTTCATTATACTTTTTGTATTCTTCAAAAGATAATTTACCGTCACCGTCAGTGTCATATTTGTCGATGTATTTATCAACGTCTGCATTCTGGTTAAGACCAAGTAGAGATTTTAGTCCATATTCATCTATATATTTTTCATCGTTATTTATTGAACTTAGCTGGCTAAATTGTTCCCCGAACATGGTTAGCAGCTCGTTGTTTAAATCAGGGGATTCTCCGAACATATCTTCAAAAGATTCCATTTGCATATTGACAAATTCATTGAAGTCAAGACTTTTATCCCCATTTGAGTCATATTGATTTATGTAATTTTGGGCAAATTTTTCAATTTCCTGACCGTATTTTTCTCCTCTTTCTTCAGGAGTACTGCCTAAAGATTGGTAATCGAACATTTGAAAATCATCTACTTTACCACCATTCAGAAAGTTATTGTAGTTATTGTTGCTGTTTGCCCAGTCTGAAAATATCGAACCGCTTGTATCCTGACTTGAATCAAGTCCCGGGAGGGTTATCGAGTTGCCTGAGATGATAGTGTTTATATCAGTTATATTATTTTCTTTTGCAATTTCCGCTATTTTTGCTTGAATATCTCTGTCGCTTGTTAAATTATACTGTTGTTTGGCTATATTCCAGAGAGTGTCTCCGGATTTTATTGAATAGTCCATTTAGTAATCCTCTCACTATGTTATATATATTATATAAAACATATATACTGAGAGAATTGCTTTTTTGAAAAATATTTTATTAAAAAATGTTAACAATCAAAATGTTTTAATTATTGAAGAAATCGTTGTAGTGGTTTTTCAGAGCTGTTTCATATCCGTTTTGCTGAGGTACGGTGTTAAAGTTTGAATATGAAATAATTCCGTCGTTCAGTCCATCCTGGCTGTCAGCGACGCCCAAGAATGCGGCAAATTCTTTTGAGCTTATTGCTGATGAATCCTGATCGAGTGAATTCAGTGAGTTGAATTGTTGTTGCAGACCGTAAGCAACTGTTTCAGCATCTGTGTTGAGTTCTTCGCCGAAGGTTTCTTTATATGATTGAGCCTGCATATTTATGAATTCGTCCATGTCCAATGAGCTATTGCCATCTGAGTCATACTGGTCGATGTATTCTTGAGCAAACTGGTTCAGTTCTTGTTTGTATCCGCTGATTCTCTCATTTTTTGTATCGCCGAGCGAGTTGTAGTCAAACAGTTGGAAGTCTTCTACCTGTCCGCCGTTTATAAAGTTGTTGTAGTTTTCGCTGCTGTTTGTCCAGTTATCAAAAACTTCGGCATGAGAGTATTCGGTGGTTGTATATTGAGAAGTTTCTTCTTCGCTATCTCCAAAGAAGGCTTCATAATAATTTTCGGTGGCTTCTTCATATCCCTCAAGAGCCGGTACGGAGTTGAAGTTTTGATAAGAAATAACACCGTCATTCAAACCATCTTGAGCATCGGCAATTCCTAAGAAGGTTGCAAATTCTCTTGAGTCAATGGCATTAGCGCTTGAGCTGACTTTACTTATTTGATTGAAGTTTGCTTTTACAGCTTCAAGCATTCCAGGGGCATCCCAGTTTGTTTTTTCTCCAAGAATTTCTTCGCTTTGGTCTTCATGGAACTTTTTGTAGTCATCGAATGTGAGTTTCCCGTCTCCATCCGAGTCATATTTTTCCATATAGCTGTCGATATTTGTATTTTGACCGACGCCGAGGATGGATTTTAGGGTGCTTTCATCTATATATCTTTCATTCGGATTGATTGTGCTTAGGGTATTGAATTGATTTTCAAAGGTTGATGTTAGCGTATCATCAGCCTCTTCTCCAAAGATGGTTTCATAGGCTTCTGATTGCATATTTATAAATTCATCTATGCTGAGCTCGTTGTTGCCATCTGCATCATATTGGCTGATGTATTCCTGAGAAAACACATCAAGTTCTTGTTTGTATCCGCTGATTCTCTCATTTTTTGTATCGCCGAGCGAGTTGTAGTCAAACAATTGGAAGTCTTCTACCTGTTCACCGTTTATAAAGCTGTTGTAGTTTTCGCTGCTGTTTGCCCATTTGTCAAGTTCTTCCGGTTTGTATTTTGAGTTCGGATTTGTAGAATATGATGCATAATTTTGACGTATTAAGTTGTCCGATGACATCTATCTCAGCTCTCCATAGTTGTAGTAGTCTATATATTATATATAAGTAATATATACTCAATAAATTGCTAAAAAAGGAGAGATTTTGTAAAGAAATTTGAATAATAAAAATCCGCCCTTTCGAGCGGATTTTTAAGTTTGTTGTATTTTTTAAGTTTACTTGATATTTGAGAAAGTCCAGGCATCGAGGTTTGGATTTTCTGCAACAGAGATATCAGAAGCGTGTCCATCTTCTTCAACTCCGCCTTTTGCGATAGGTTTGTATACTCTGTTGAAGTATTCAATAACCATACGATCCGAGTTGAAGTAAGCTTCAGAAATTCTGATAGCCTGTCTCATCAAGTGAGCCCATTGTTCTTTATTTTCGTAGTATGTCGGTATAATTTGATTTTCGATGATGCTCATCAAGCATTCATAGTCTTTCCAGTGACGTTCTTCCCAAGGAATGTCATCATCAAGACCCGGGTAGTTCAATGTATAACCGTTGATACCGTCAAATGTTCCTTCTACAGTCCAACCGTCATAGCTTGAAAGGTGAAGAGCACCGTTCATGTTTGCTGACATACCTGATGTCCCTGATGCTTCAAACGGTCTGAGAGGAGTGTTCATCCAAACGTCAGTACCTTTTTTCAACATAGCGCTCAATTCGAGTTCATAGTTCGGGAGGAGCACTACGTTTTTCAAGGAGTTAGAGAGGTTCAAGATATTGTTGAACATTTCTCTTCCCATAGTATCATCAGGGTGGAATTTACCTGCGAAAATAAGCTGGATTTTATTTTCGTTCAACAATTTTGTGATACGGTCTTTATCCATGAAGATTAACCATGCACGTTTGTAGTCGGCAAATCTTCTTGCCCATGTAATTGTCAATACGTCAGGGTCAAATCTCTTTCCTGTAACACCTGCAACGTATTTGAACAATTCCTGTTTCATTTCATGTTTTGCATTCAACAAATCAGTGCTTGTTTTTGCATTTCTGATTCTTTCATCCTGCCAGTAGTGTAAGTTTACGGCATTTGTGATTGCACGGATAGGGCATCTTCCTTCGACCCATTCCCACATTTTGTTTGCAACCAATCCATGAAGCTGTGATACGGCATTTGCTACTCTGCTCATTCTCAGTGCTGCAACTGTGAGAGAGAAGTTTTCTCCGCCGAGTTGGATAGCTCTTTCTCTTGAAGCGCCTGCAAAGAAACCGCCTTCGAGCAATGTATCAACCCAGTGAACTTCGTTTCCTGCTGCTACAGGAGTGTGAGTTGTGAATACTGTTCTTCTTTTAACTTTCTCAAGATCTCCGTTATATTGTCTGAGGAGTTCGAATGCAGCAGGAAGCGCATGACCTTCGTTCATGTGAATTGTGTCAAAGTCGTAATTATCTGCTTGAAGAACTTTAACACCTGCGATACCAAGAACGACTTCCTGGCTGATTCTTGTTTTTTCATCTCCATCATAGAGTCTGTGAGATATTTTTCTTATTTCTTCAGGGTTTTCAGGAATATCTGTTGTTAAGAGGTAGATAGGAACAGTGCCGAATAATTCAGGTTCAACTTTGAATGCTTTTACTTTAGCATTTTGACCGAATACTGTTACATCAACCATAATTCCTGTATCTTTTAAGAAATCATAGTGCTTTCTTACATAGGCAACTTCTGCTTTTCCATCAGCACCGATTCTTTGGTCATAGTAACCGAATGACCATAACATAGTAACACCGACCATTGGCATTTCAAGGTATCCGGCTGACTGCATATGGCTGCCTGCAAGAAAACCAAGACCGCCTGAGTAAGTGCTAAGCGATTGGTCAATTGCTATTTCCATAGAAAAGTATGCTACTTTTGGTAATGTTTTCATAATTTTAATCCTATTTCTCCATTATCATCTATCGCTTAAATATTTATTTATACATACTACAATACAACAAACATGAAATTTATGTATAAATTATATAAAAAGTTTTCGTTACGTTTTGAAAAGGTTCTGTTTTTTAGAATTCATTTATAAAAAATGACGCACAGGATGTTGGCGTTTCCCAAACAGATACTTTTGATAGCAGTGGAATTTCTATTTTCAGTTTTTCGTAGATATATTTTGAGATTATTTCGCTGCTCGGGCTGACTCCTTTGAATTCATCGAGTTCATTCAAGTCTGAGTGGTCGAGTTTATCTATAACTTTTTTCAATTCCTTTTTCACTACTTTAAAGTCAACTAATATATTTGAATTATCAAGATTTTCGCCTCTTACGAACACTTCAACTTTCCAGTTGTGACCGTGTTGTTTTTCACATTCTCCCTCATAATTCAACAGGTGATGAGCTGCCGAGAATTGTGCTTCTACTTTTATTTCGTACATCTAATCTCTCCTGAGGTTTGTATCAATATCAATATATCATCAACAAAATATGATTTTCTATAATAGTTGTTTATATGTCAAGTTTCTTTAATAAATCTCTTTGAGAATCCGTTACAGGACAAAGAGGAGGTCTTACGAATTCTTCGATGAGACCTTTAGCTGCGAGGACAGCTTTTACCGGTGTCGGATTCGGTGCTATGAAGAGTTTTTTGAACACATCAAAGTATTTTTTATGTAGTTCAAGAGCTTTTTGATAATTCCCTGATTTAAATGAGGATATCATTTCTTTTATTTCTTTGCCGATGATGTGTGAAGCAACGCTGATAACACCGTCTGCTCCAAGAGCCAGCATAGGAAGTGTCAGGCTGTCATCTCCCGAGTAAATTGCAAAATCATCAGGTGTTTTTATTCTTATCTCTGATACGAGGTCGAGGTCTGCACAGCTCTGTTTTACGCCTGATATATTTTTGTTTTTCTCAACAAGTTTTGCGATTGTATCAGGAAGCATATTGATGCCTGTTCTGCCGGGGATGTTGTAGAGAATAATCGGCAGTGATGTTGAGTCTGCAATCATAGAAAAATGATTAACAAGACCTTCCTGCGACGGTTTATTGTAGTAAGGAACCACAGAGAGCAGGGCATCAGCCATGCCTGTTTTTTCTACTTTTTTAGACATCTCAACCGCTGTAAGAGTTGAATTTGAGCCGGTGTTCATAATAATTTTTGTTGATGTTCCCGTAAGGGCATTTTTAACCGCACGGAGGATATCAAGCTCTTCTTCATGTGTCAGAGTCGGGCTTTCTCCTGTTGTTCCTACAACCAGCACAGCATCAGAACCGTTATCTGAGAGATGTTTTGCGAGCTTTTCCACCTTATTGAAATCGACTTTGAGGTCTTTATCGAAAGGTGTAATCATAGCTGTTATAACTTCGCCTGCATCATAGCGTTTTTGCATAGTTTTTCTCCTATTTTCTTACGAGATTCATCTCTACCAGTTTTTCGGCTATTCTTACAGTGTTTAGAGCTGCTCCTATTCTGAGATTGTCAGCTACTACCCACATTGCAATGCCGTTGTCGAAAGCAATGTTTTTTCTGATACGTCCGACATAAACAGGGTCAGTACCTGCTGCCTGTACTGCTGTCGGGAATTTGTATTGTGACGGGTTGTCGATGACTTCAACTCCGTAGGCATTTTCAAGAAGTTCTCTGACTTTTTCAGGGGTAATTTCTTTTTCGAATTCGACATCAACGGCTTCAGAGTGGCTGATGTAGACAGGAACTCTGACAGCTGTGCAGGATATCGGTGTTTTTTCGTCGAGGTGGAGGATTTTCTTTGTTTCATTTGTTACCTTCATCTCTTCTTTTGTGTAATCATTGTCGACGAAAACGTCAATTTGAGGAATTGCGTTGAAGGCTATTTGCGCTTTGAAGCATTTATTTTCGAATGATTTATTCTCTAGTCTTGCTTTTGTATCTTCAGTTAACTCATCAATGGCGGCTTTTCCTGCTCCGCTAACTGATTGATAAGTGCTTACTATCAATCGTTTGATTTTTGCATAATCATGAAGAGGTTTGAGCACAAGCATAAGCTGAGATGTAGAGCAGTTAGGGTTTGCGATTACGCCATGGTGTTGTTTGAGGTCATTGTCATTTACACCAGCGATAACAAGCGGGACATCCTTATCCATTCTGAAAGCGCTTGTGTTGTCGACGAGAACTGCGCCTCTTTTTACTATTTCATCAACAAAGTGTTTGCTTGTTGAGGCACCTGCTGATGCTAGCACAATGTCAACGCCGTCGAATGATTCAGGTTTTGCTTCTTCAAATTTGTAAGTTTTGCCCATAAACTCAACTTCTTTACCTGCGCTTTTTGCGCTTGATAAGAATTTTATGTTTTTTACGGGGAAGTTTCTTTCTTCAAGAATACTTCTTATTCTGCTGCCAACGACTCCTGAAGCGCCTAATATTGCTACATTGTATTTTTCCATTATTTTTATTCCTCTTCTTAAAATATATTTTCCAGTCCGTAAATGAATTTTTTGTTTTCTGCTATGTATTTAACAGCCATCAAAACACCTGGCATAAAACATGTTCGGTCAATTGAGTCATGTCTGATTTTGAGAGTCTGGCCGGTTGAGCCGAAGATAACTTCCTGAGAAGCCACGTATCCAGGCATTCTTATGCTGTGGATGTGAATGTTTTTATCAAAGTTGCCGCCGCGGGAGCCTGTTATCAATTCAGTTTCCGCAATATTTCCGTGGGCAAAATTTTCTTTTTCTTTGCTCATCATCTGGGCTGTTTTGATAGCCGTTCCTGATGGAGCATCTTTTTTTTGATTGTGGTGGTATTCGATTATTTCTGCATTATCGAAAAATTTTGAGGCTGTTTTTGCAAACATCATCATCAAAACAGCGCCTGTTGCAAAGTTTGGAGCAATAAGACATCCAAGATGTTTTTCTTCTGAGAGTTTTTTCAGCTCTTCAAGCTGTTCGTCTTTCAGACCTGTAGTTCCGATAACCGGACTTACTCCTGAGTTGAGGCAAATTTTTGCATTGTTGTAAACATTTGCCGGGTCTGTAAAATCGACGAGTATATCAGGTTTTGTTTCTTCGAGTGCTGATTTGAGGTCTTTTTTTACAGTAAGGTTGAGGTCTTTTATTCCTGTAATTTCTCCGATGTTTTCGCCTTCATATTTGAGGTCGATGACGCTAACTACTTCTGTTTTGGAGTCATTGAATATTGTTCTGACAACTTCCTGCCCCATTCTTCCGCATGCGCCGCTTATTGCTACTTTTATCATAATCTGTCCCTTGTTGGTGTCATTTGATAATTTATTATATTATCTCATACATAGTTTTTTTGAAATAAATTTCTTTTTATCTTTAACAACTATTAATTAATATGTTTAAAGTATGTTATTAATAATGATTTTGGAGGAATAATTATATAAAGACTGTTAATATTGCGCTAGTTATTATAAAATATCAAATATGAGTGAGAATATTTTTTCAAATAAAAATAATATGAGCAGGATTGCTGCACTGGTTGATGAATTCAGCAGCAGTTCTTTGATACTTGAGCATAAGAAGCTTCCTCTTTACAATCTGAGGACAAGCGGCGCTAAGGTGTCTTTTATCAACGGTGTTCAGGGCAGCGGCAAGAGCACGCTGATTGATTTGTATTTGAAGATAGAAGTTAATAAAAAAGCAATAGTCTTTGATTGTTATGAAAATGTCTGTCTTGATGATATTATCTTTTTCTTTTATCGGGTTTTGTATGAAAACAAGCTTCTAGACAGAAAAAATTTGAGAAAAGACGAAACATATGCAAAAGAGTCTATAGACCAGAAGATTATTTCTTCCATAAATAATCTGAATGAGAATATTACCATTGTATTTGATTCTTTTGAGAAGCTATTTCAGAATAAAGACGGAAAAATAGATTCCGACATTCTTAATTTTATTGAATATTTGATAAAGAACAGAAACACATCAGTTATTATTTCATCGAGGATTGCTCCTGATGATTTATATAGCAAGTATCAAAGTATTTCAGAAGAAATAAATATTCCTTCTTTAACAGAGGATGATGTTGTTGATTTGATACAATCAAGAAATATTGATGCAACAAAATCAACGATAGAAAAATTTTATGAAATTACCATGGGAATACCTCTTTATGTGAAGAGTTTTCTTATGATGATGATTGATATGAAAAATGATGATTTGTTTGATGCGATGGTGCAGATGACAAAATCAGGAAAATCTTTTGAAAATTATGTATTTACGAACAGATATGATGCATTGGAAGATAAAGAAACTTTCAACAAATTGTGTTTAATCAGACATCCATCGGATAAAGAATTTCTTTATGAAATTATATCCAAATCTGATTTGACATATTTGCTGAATAAAAATATGATAACGGCTTTTAGAGGCAGTTTTTATATAAAAGATTATTTCAAAGATGTAGTGCTTCCTCTTCTTTCGCAGAATATGCTGTCAAAATATCATGAAGAATTATCAGGGATTTATGAAAAACAAATTCCTTTGAAACACTCTCAACGATTGATAAAACTCTCAAGAACATCTTTGAGTGAAGAGTGCAGTTATCATAAGCAAATGAGCAAGAGTTCCGCTCCTAAAATTTCATCATCTGATATTGATTTTATTGCATCAACTTTGAATGATGATGCTATATTGCTGATGGATAAAGAAATTTCTCAGAATAAAGGTGCAAATAATAGTTTATTAGAAGAAGAGGAAGAAAAATTGGATAAACAGCAGCCGCCTATTCCTTCAAAGAAGTCGCTTTCTTCTGCATCACAAAATGATGATAATCTTGACTTTTTAAATAATGCTGTAGACGGTCAGACTTTGCTTGATGGTCTTGGTGATAGCAGTGATGTTGATATGGAAGGTATTTCTATCAACTTAAGCGAAGAAGAAAAAATGCTTTTGAGTTCACCATCGGGTGATGATGAGATAGATACTTCAGCGTTTATGAATCGTAAGAGTATTGACTTATCTGATTTGGAAAATTTCAGAAATCGAAGCACCTATGAAGATGTCGACTTGTCTGATGTTTCTGCTAAAGATGAACTCTTGAACCGTGCTTTGAGATGTGAATCAGAAGGGGACTATCAAAGAGCGCTTGAGTATTTCAAAAAATATCACTATGAAATCAGAGGAGGAGAAAAAGAGGTTTATGCACTTGATAAAATATCAATATGCTTTACTCACCTCGGAAATAAAGAAGAAGCTGTGAATGCTCTTGAGAAGGCTTATTTGATATGTTTTGAGAAGAGTGAATTTTCAAAGGCAGGTCAAATTTTGCTCTCTATGGCAAAAGTATTTAAAGAATTTAAAGATTATGCCCGTGCGAAGAAGACTTATGAAAAGTTCTTCTCCCAGGAGCTCTCATGGATAGAGCCGAAGTATATTGCTGAGGCATATAAAGACCTTGGAGATATATTCAATCAGGAAAATAATTTCAGACAGGCTATTTCAAATTATACAAAGGCAATGGAAATGCTTAGCAGGTATGATGAAGAGTCAGAGTCAGAGGCTGATTATGCTTCTTTGCTTGCCGAGTTGTATTTCAAAATCGGTCTGCTATATGATGATGCGGGAGATATTTCAAAAGCAGTAACACACTATCGCAACTCTGAGAAAACAGATAATAATCCTGATTCAAACTTATATCTTGCAGACTGTTATTCAAACCTCGGGTTGATTTTCAGAGAAAAAGGCGATTTCAAAACAGCACTTGATTATCTCTCGAAAACTTTTGAGATAGACCGTTCAAAGAGCAACCTGGAGGGAATTTATTATTCATCTCTGAAGCTTGCTGATATTTATTGTGATTTGAAAGAGTATAAGAATGCTCTCAAGTTCTATACAGTCAAGCTTGATGCAGCGAAAAAAATCAACTCCGTCTATTATATTTCTTCGACATATCTGGATCTTGGCGATATGTATTCTGATATGGCGGATTTCTCGAAAGCGGTCAAGTTCTTTATACTTGCTCAAAAAGTTCTTGGGGATGCTATTTCTACTGATAGCCAGTATAGAATACAAAGAAGAATCAACAATATAAAAAGGAAAGTCGGTTTGCACTCATTTGAGAATATCCTGAAAGATATCAAAAATGCTTAGTGATGAGTCGTATGCTGAATTTATTTCTCGGGCAAAAAGTTTTGATTTAGATTTGAATGAATCTGAACTCCAAGCTTTTGAACGTTATTATAATGAATTATTCGTGTATAATTCGCATACCAATCTTGTTGCAAATACTGAAGAAGAAGAAGTATATATTAAACATTTTCTTGATTCACTTGCTTTTTCTCTTGTTGAGGAAGATAAAGACAGAAAGTTTTCTCTTCTTGATTTTGGCTGCGGCGGCGGCTTTCCCGGTGTGCCTATTTTAATTGTTTATAAGCAGGCGACTCTTGTTGCCGTTGATTCTGTCGGCAAGAAAATCCGATTTGTAGACAAACTATCAACGGCGTTGGGTATTGGAATCAGACTTGTTTCAAAAAATGCAAGAATAGAAGATTTGGAACCGAACAACAGAGAGTTCTATGATTATATTACAGCAAGGGCTGTTGCGCCTCTTTCTATGCTTGTTGAATATTGTGTTCCTTATCTGAAAGTTGGCGGACAGCTTGTTGCATATAAATCAAAGACAGCGGAGGAAGAAATTTCAACGGCAGAAAATGCTCTAAGGCTTCTTCACGCTGAAGTTGCTGATGTAAAAGATTACAAAATAGACAGTGACTCAGTGAGAAAACTTGTTGTCATAGAAAAAACAGCTCCGAGTGATAAACAATATCCGAGAAAAAACGGTCTTGTAAAAAAACATCCCCTTTGGTAAAGTTCCGTTAAGGCTCTGTCAATTTGTGATTGAAAAAGGTTTTTATATAATTATAGTAAAAGGTTAGCACGGTCAGTTTTATAATAATTATATGAATATAAACAGCGTGAGTTTGTTGAATAATCCCTCTGTGAAGAAAACATCTTTCGGTTTTTCTTCTCCTTATGCTACTCAGACAACGCCATCTTTTTCATCAAGAAAGCAGGCAGAAAGTTATAAAGAACAGGGAAATGCCTATGCTCAGCAGGGGTATAAGGATAAGGCGATTGAATATTATTTGAAATCAATACAGGAAGACAGCACATATACTCCGTCATATTTCAACCTTGCAAAAATTTATTATGAAAAAGGCGACAATCAAAAGGCGATAGAGTATTATCAGCAAATTTTGAATATAGAACCATATGACTCTGAGGCGATGATTGACTTGGGTGTTATTCAGAAAGAAGTCGGAAACTACAGAGATGCAAAGCTGCTGTTAAATCAGGCTTTGATTATAGACCCGATGAATGACCTTGCACGCCGCAATTTGCTTGAAACTCAAAATTTGGAGCTTGCTCAGACCAATCCTGAACTTGCAGAGATACAAAAATCTTATTATGCCCAGAATAATCTTCAGGCTGCTTATGCTATGGCTTCAGCCTTTTTGCCTCCTGAGATAGTTAATAATACAAGAGATGTCCGTTTCAAATTCGGTCAGACTGCATTGATGGGCGGTGATGCGAATATTGCCCAGTATGCAAATGCGACAAAAGATATTACCGTTACTGATAAATATCTCTGGGCTGCACCTCAGATTATAGCTGCATATTTGGTTCATGAAATGGTTCATGCCAATGATAAAGATTCTTATTCTTCGATAAAAGAAGAGCAGGATGCATATCGTGTTGCTGCACAGTTCTGGATGGCAAACTCAAACGGGATAAAAGACCCTGAAATGGATTATGTTAAAGAACTTTATTTGCAGGATCCGAAGGCTCTTGATGATAAGGTCGCAGAGGTTTATAAGACGAAGGATCCGACAATAGCGGATTTTTCGCCAAATCATGGAATGATGGCTGCAGCTGTTACTCTAAAATATAAGATGAATCAGGCAACAAGAGTTTTTAACTCTATTTTGAACAGAGAATCAGAAATGAAGAGCATAGGCATTCTTCATGAATTTCAACTGACGAAAAATCTTTACAAATAGTAAAATTTTGCCCGCAGAGAAAGCATACTATATAATTTAAATATAAATTAGGTAAGAGTCAAAAGAGAGGGCTTTATGCAGAATTTTATAAGAAGATGTGTTTTATCGTTGTTAGTGCTTGTTTCATGTTCGTCATTTTGTTTTGCCTCTGATTATTCTCCGGCAGCCGTTGCAAAATATAACGAAGGTGTGAAGTATTCCCGTGACAACAATTATGATGCGGCAATAGCTGCTTTTTATTCTTCGATACAGATTGATCCTAATTTCTTGGATTCTTATTATAATCTAGGTGTTCTATATGAATATACCAAACAGGATGATAAAGCTTTTGAGATATTCAAAGAGCTTCTCGCAAGAAATCCTGAGGATGATGAAACAAAGTTAAAGGTGGCTAATCTTTATTATAAAAAAGGTGAGTTAGATTTGTCTTTGTCTTATTTGAATGCAATTTCTGCTGATAGCAAGGCTTATAAAGAATCAAGAAGTCTATACAAAACGGTTAATACAAAAATAAACAGCAAAAATCAAAAATCGGCATGGAATAATCGTCCTGCTTCATCGATTGCTCAATTAAACGCTTCCAAGTTTTCTTACTCTGGTTTTAACGGTCCTGCCGGGATTGTAAAGGATAAGAGCGGTTATTTATATGTTGCAGACTATTCTGAAAATCGGGTGCTGAAAATTGACCCTAAAGGAAAAGTACAAACTCTTATCTCCGGTAAAACAAACAGTCTTCTGAAAGGTCCTATTGGGGTAGCTGTTGATTTATATTCAAATATCTATATAGCGAACTATGATGCGAACAACATTCTTCGTATTACTCCAGCCGGGAAAGTTGAAGTTGTTATCTCGAATATACAAAAACCTTATCTCTTGTATGTGGATAATCAGAATTATTTGTTTGCTTCCGTTCAGGGCGATGGAACTGTTCAGAGATTCAAACTTTAATTGAAAAATTGGAAAATTAAAATCAAAATAGCCGTCGTTTTTAAACGACGGCTATTTTTTTAAGATTAAACAAATTTTTTTATAGAATATGATTTGTCATCGAGTCTTCTATTTCTGCAATAATCATTTCTGCTGCTTCAACTTTATTTTTTGCTTGAGTTATTGGTCTTCCGATAACTATATAATCACAACCGGCAAGAATAGCCTGAGAAGGAGTGACAACTCTGACCTGGTCATTGACAATTGACCAGGTTGGGCGTACTGCAGGGCATACGATGATGAAATCATCTCCGCAGATTTTTCTTATTTTTTGTGCATCGGCTGCGGTTGCCACAACACCGTTAAGCTCCGTATGTTTTGCTATTTCCGCCAGTTTGATAACATAGTCATCTATATTTTGATTGACTCCGAGTTCTTCAGTCAGCGTTCTTTGTCCGAAACTTGTCAGAAGAGTGACTCCAAGAATTTTTAGGTCATCTTCAACACCGAGTTTTTTTGCAGTTTCTTTTGCCTGCTTTACAGTTGTTGTAATCATCTTTGACGAACCCTGTATATTAAGGTTAAAGAGGGTAACTCCATGTTTTATAAGATTACTGCTGGCTTTTGAAACAGTGCTCGGTATATCATGAAATTTGCCATCAAAATAGACTTCGGCGCCTTCATCTTTTATTACTTTGAATATTTCAGGTCCAACGGAAGTAAAAAGCTGCAGCCCGACTTTAAATATGCCGATATAGTTTTTCAGTTCTTTTACGAGTGCTCTCGCTTCTTCTATTGTGTCTACATCCAAAGCGAGAATTATTCTGTCTTTTGGTGATAAATTTTTATAATCCATAAAAACATACCTTTATTGAAATATACCGAATTATTCTGATTTTGCAAATAAAACCTCAAATATGAATAAATTTTATCACTTTTGGGGTTCATATACAAGTAAAAAACAGGTTAGTTGACTAAACTAACCTGTTTTTTGAATATTTTTGAGTTATGAATGTCTTTTTCTTGCTGCTTCAGACTTACGTTTTCTTTTTACGCTTGGTTTTTCATAACGTTCACGGCGTTTTATTTCAGATAAAATACCGGCTTTTTGAACTTTCTTTTTGAAACGTTTAAGAGCGCTTTCAATTGACTCTTCGCTTCTTACGTATACTTCTGCCAAACTGTTTCACCCCTTTCGGCAATTTGTTGTATTGAATTGTCTTAAATAGTAGCACAAGAGTGTTTTAAATACAAGATGGCTTTTTCAGATACCACTAAAAGTCCGTCATTCTGAGGACTTTAGCCCGAATAATCCATTTTTCTATAGATACTTCGCTAACGCTCAGTATGACGTTGTTTTTGAAATTTTTGTCGGAATTTGCAGTATAAATCCCGCTTTTTGAAGATTTACATTTTAACCTGCAGGCCAGGTGAATTCTCGACCTGCCATTATGTGAAAGTGCAGGTGCATGACCGTTTGTCCAGCCTGAGCACCTGTATTTATTACCGTGCGGTATGATGTTATTCCCAGTTTTTTTGTAATTTCTCTGACTGCGTTTGTAACTTTCCCGAGGAGTTCTATGTCATCTATTTCGATGAGAGATGAGTAGTGCGCTTTTGGGATAACAAGTATATGCACCGGAGCCTGGGGGTTAAGGTCGTTGAATGCAATTACATCTTCTGTCTCATACACAGGCGTTGTAGGGATTTCTCCTTTGGCTATTTTGCAAAAGATGCAGTTTTCATCAAATTTGTTCATAAAAAATTATCCTCTTATCATTAATAATCTAATTATAAAATGATGAAGAGGATAATCAAGTTTTATTATTATTTTATTCAGGGACTAAGCATAAACTCCTGTTGAAGGATTCATTGCCATTGTTTGGTTGTTTAACCATTGAGAAAAACCGCCGTTGCTGGTTATTGTTGCTGCTGTTGTTGATGCTTGACCTGCTTCTGCTTGAGCTTGAATAAGTTCATTTAACTCTGCTGCACTGCTTACTCCGTATTGCATACAAGCTGCATCTATCTGATCTTCTGTATATCCGAGTTCTTTAAGATCTTGCATTGCTTCTGTTTCTGATTGGACACCTTCTACTTCGAAGATAGGAAGTGAGGTGATTGCTTCCGCAATTTTCTGACAAGGTGAGTAGATGAACATATTCAAGAGGTTGGATACTACACCTGATGCTGCGATTGCCGGACCGATAACCGGTATCATACCGATAAGCCCTGTTGCAACTGCTGTCAAACCGTTTGTTAAGCCAACTTGAACAGTTGATTTGACGATTTGTTTTAACCCGTTGCCTATACCGCCTTCTTTAAATGCTTTTACTACCTTAGGACCTTCGTTTATGATATCTCCTGCGAGCATGAAGAGTGTACCGCCGTATTTTTTGAGCTTTGAGAAGACTCCTGTTTTCTTTGCTCCGTCGCTTGCTGCAAGAAGAGTTTTTCCCAGATTATCCGAAGTACCGTCAGCTATTTTTTTTGCGAGATTTTTTGAACTTCCTTCGATTAAATCCGTTGTCTTTCCGCTTGCTCCTCTGAGTTTTGCAGCTATACCGATTTTTCCGTCTTTGATTGATTGTTGTGCGAGAGTAACTGATTCATCAATGCTTTTGCCTGAGAGTACGTTTCTTTTTATCAAAGAGCGGTACTGGCTGTTTAACATATTATCAGTGTTGCCTGTGATAAAGTCTCCGATTTTCTTGAAGAAACCTCTATCGCTGACGTTTGTGTCAATAGATGAAGAGATTTGTTCAAATATAGAGCTGCTTCTTTCTGCATTTGCAAACATATTTCTCAGTCCGCTGTTTGAGTTTGAAGCCATTTCGTTTCTTAAAAAGCTTCCTGTTTCAAACTTGGGGCTCATGATGTATTCAACAATATTTTTGTTGAGCTTTTGCCCTTTTATTGACTGAGCCATTTTATCTGCTGTATCACTACTGTTAATAACCAGTCCCAACTTATAAACTCCTTATCCCTGAAATTTGAATCTAATATAATAACCCTTATATATATAAAGTATTTTTTCTCTTGGAAAATGCGTGATTGTTTAATAAATGTTACAATTTATTAAACTCAAAAAAATAGAGCAGAAATTTATCTGCTCTATTTTTTTGAGTTTTTTGTTCAGACTACAAACTTTCTTTCGGATCTTTGAAGAAGAAGCTTGCAACATCCGTTGATACGTTGAAGAGGAGTTTGCAGTTTGATACATCATTGTGCGGTTCATGAATCGGATAAGCGAGGTTAAGTGATGCTGTCAGGTTCTTCATGAGGTAGAAGTTAACACCGACGCCGACACTGTGTATGAAGTTTTCCTGCATTTTTCTGCTTATACCTGTTCTGTTGTTTCCGATATAACCTGCGTCATAGAAATAACCCAATCTGACTTTATCGCTAAAGTGTTTATATTTATCAGGAAGGATTGTTTTCAATCCGGGAACCGGTGTTCTCAGCTCCAAGCTTGCAAAGTAACCGTAGTCACCCAAGAGCAATGCAGGTTCAAAACCTCTTACTGTTGCCTGACCGCCTTGTTGCATCTGCTCAATTGCATAAAGTTTGTTTGGAGAATACTGTCCTGATGCTCTTGCAATTAACAACATATCTTTAGGCAGGAGCTGCAATCTCATAACATCCAAGTTGTACTTTTGGAAGCCTGTTTTTGGAAGGTATGGTTCTTGAGGTGTTGCACCAAGACCTTTCAAACCTAAGCTTGCTTCTGCTCTTGACAACCAACGTCCGCTTGAATCGTCTTTTTGGAAGTCGATACCTGCTCTTAAGATTCTCAGCTGATAATCATTGAGTACTGCGCCGTCAAATAAACCTGATGTTGTTTTTGCGTTCAGGAAGTTCAAAGATAAGTCAGCGTCGATTTTGTAGTTATCACCTTTTTTAATTGGCTGATAAATACCGACTTTGACGTTATGAGCTTTACCGTCGATATCATATTCTCTGAATGGACCGCCAGGGTTAACTGAAGAGAATGAATAGTCGGCACCGATTTTTGTTCCCCATTTTCCGACAGGGATTTTGTAACCTGTGAACCAACCGCCTGAGTTTTCTCCGATTAAGCCGCCGACGTAGAATTCATCACCGAGCCCGAAGACGTTTTTATCTTTGATTTGCAAATAGCCTCTTTCTCTACCGACTACAGTTCTTCCGTCGTTGTCCATACCGATTGTAACTTCAAGAGGGAAACGGTCTTTAACCTGGAGGGTTACATCTGTTTTCTTCGGTGTATCCCCTTCTTCAATAACGATTTTACCTTGGATATAGTCTTCTTTGTTCAAGTCATCGAGAGATGTTTTGATATTTGCAACGTTGAATATTTTTCCTTCTTTCAATTTGTTTGAAGAGAGGACTTCTCTTCTCAGATAAGATTCTCTTGCCCATTTGTTGCCTTGAACGGAGATATTTCCGATTTCACTTTCGATGATTTCGATAGTAATAATTCCGTTTGTAACTTTTTGTTGGGGGACATATGCTTGAGAAGTAATGTAACCGTCTTTTGCATACAACTTGGTAATTTCCATTGTTGCGTTCAATACCTGGTCAATATAAACTTCTTTTCCAATCAGGTCTGCATAATATTTATTCAACTCATCGTTTGAATAGATTGTATTTCCTGTGAAGTTGACGCCTTTTAGTAAAAATTTGGGGTTATAAACACGTCCCTGTTCATCAACCATTGTTTGTTCAGGTTGTTGAACCTGATCTTCATATTTTACGGAGTTATTTAACTTTCTTTGTTCCTGTTCTTTTCTGAGATTTTCGAGTTTATCTCTGAGTTCTCTGTCATTTGTCACCGATTGGTCAATAACACCTGCGTCAATTCTGTTCAAACTTCCCGCATTAAAATCTGCAAAAGCAATTGAATTTATCGGCATGGAAAAGAACATGGTCAGTGTTGTTAAAATTACCGCTTTGTGCATACTTCTCATTTGCATATATCCTTATCTGTCATTGTTTTCATTGTATAACTTTTGGTTCAAAAAGTTAATATTTTTATATAAGCATGAATACCCATAAAGTTTTAAATTTAACACCGGATTAAGATTTGTTTAATAAATCTTAATATTTTTGCCTTTTATGCTTCTAACCTTGTTTTAATTTTATAATTTTAATTAAAAATATAACTCAACGAAATAGATGATATTGAGAAGATTTTTTATATTTTTGATTGATTTTTTTTCAATAAAAAAAGAGAACAATATCTGTTCTCTTTTTTGTAAATTTTTATATCGATTTTTAAGCAAGAATGTTAAGTTTATTTCCTAGTGTTTCAGAAAGCTTAACATTATCATGTGTCATGAAATTGAGCTTTGAACCTTCAAGACCCGCATTGTTTTTTAAGCCGCTTCTAAGTGGCTGGCACTGCGGAGTTTGAGATAATGATGATGATTTTATTGCATTGACATTCATTTTTCAAAACCTACTCACTATACCTTCTACAAATATAATTATAATACTTTATCCATGCGTTTTCAAGGGAATAAAAAAGGAATTTATATAGCAAATTCTGCCAAAGATTTCCAAAACAACGCCATACTGAGTGTTAGCGAAATATCTGAACAAAAAGGATTCTTCTGGCTGAATTCCTCAGAATGACGGAGTTTTAATAGTGTCTGTGGAATTTGCTATATAAGTCCAATAAAAAAATCTCTCATAATGAGAGATTTTTTGTTTCGGTTTTGAAATTTTTTAGTGATTATCCTCCTCCATAGGACATCTGGATATTTGTCTGCATATCCTGTTTTACTTTTTGTATTTCAGCCGTTGTTGTCTCGAGTTTGGCTTGATATTGCTGCAATTCCTGATCGAGTTGTTTATCAATCAACTGCAGCCGTTGTTTCCTTTGCTCCATCTGTTTTACTTCAGGCGAATCAGGATCCATATCAGTTCCCACGTTCATCAAGTCGTTGACGAAATTCAACAAACCCATACGAGCCTGATTTATGAGTTGGATTCTGAATTCCAAATCATGCCTGTATGATGTCAAATATATAAGTCTTGATAGTGAAACTGCTACGCCCATTGCTTCTCCTGACCCTTAGAAACTTCTTAGTTGAAGGTATTCAGCTTGCCTCCTGATAAGAAATTGTATGGATTGTTTTCGTTTATCATCTTATCCATTTTGTTCATCTGCGCTTGCAGATTGTATACTCTGTATTTTGCAATTTTGAGTTTTTTGTTCATGGTAAGACCGTTTTTCAATGTTGTAATAAATGCGATAACAAGTTCTTGCCATGGGTTATGTCTGCGGAAATAAGACCTTGAGAGGTTGAATGCTCCCACCCAGTAGTTGATTATTCCTTGTGCCTGTAAAGCAAAATCCACAGATATTTTCTCCTTTTGTACAAAATCATGGATATACTTACTTATATAAAAACAATTATCTGCATTTTTTTGACAAACTTTAGAAAAATGATAAAAAATTAAACAATTTTGTTACAAAAATTTATATTTTCATTTTGGGCATTGTTGAGAAAAATATTTTGTTTTTCGATTTCAAAATTCGGGTTAAGCGATTGCGATGCTGTGAAGATATTATCATTTTTATAAAATGATAATATCTTTTTTATCCCTCCGTAAAATATGACAAGAGGGTTCAGATAGGTGATTATTTGCGATAAACACCTTATATATAATCTTGTATTTTTCATATCGATACACTAACTCAACTCTTGAGCGAGTTTTCCGTCTCCTTCGACCTGGTTTTTGAGCATTTGTTTGATAATATCAGATTGAGCATCAAGCATTTTTGCTACGGTTTCAAGGTTTTTAACCTTGTTTGTCAGAACGATATCCGCATTGTTAAGGATTCTGTTTGTTGCGTTTTGATATGCTCCGAGAACGGCGCCTCCATAACCCTGGGTTATGTTTCCAAAGACGTTTGCCGCAATACCAAAAGGTCCTGCATAAGGGGAGAGTGCTTGAGCCAAACTTCCGATACCTGCGATAACACCTGCTGATGGCAGCAGCCAGCTTGAGCCGTAGCCAAAGCCTGATAATGTTCCGACAGCAGCGCCGACAGGCTGCGAGGCTGTTACCATAGATGCTGCTCCGCCTGTTGTCAGGTTCCCGTAGTTCGCAGCATAACCTGTTATGCTTGATGATGAGTAGTCAAGTGATGACAAGCTTGCAGCGCCGCCTGTTATCCCTGTTATGGAACCATAGCCGCTTAACAGCGGTGCAGCTCCGCCTGTCGGGAAGGCTGTGTATTTATTGAGAGAACCGTAGCCGAAAGCGGAGGTGCTTCCGTAATTTGCTGTTGCACCACCGCTTGATGAATAATAAGATGTTCCGGGAACATTCAGATATTGCGTATCCAATACAGGCATGAATGCACCTGGAGCAATATATCTTGCGATGTTTATCAGCCAGTTTGAGAATGTTCCAAATCCGCATCCTGACAGCCCAGACCCGTCGAGAGCTATATCTCTCAACTGGTCATAGGTTTCAAACAGCATTGCTTTTGCATCACTGCTTGCTGTCCCGTATTTATTTGATATTACCAGATAACTGTCGTTTTTGTATGCCATTTTCTTGACTGTTCCCTTATATCCTAAAATACATTTTTATCTCTTATGAAGAGAAGGTTTTGAATGTAAGTTCAATGTTCTTATCGAGAACTTTTTGTACTGATTCAAGTTCTGTTTGAACTGCTCTTTGTTGTGTATCAACCTGTCTTAGCTGCAGTTCAAGTGCTTTATCCTGCTGCTGGAGGTCCTGAGTTTCTGCGTTAATTCTTACAAGCTCTTTATTGTAGAGCGCTTTTTGATATTCATATTCATTCATTGCGTCATCATAAGCCTGAGAGTCATATTCAGTTCCATAATAGAGCTGGGTCATTCCTTCGCCGTTTGAATATGTTGTAGAATCAGCATAAGCTCCGGTTGTCGGGTCATAACCTACAAAACCTTCATTTGGAATTTGAATTGAAGTGAGTTGTCCGTTATCGTTAAAAGTCATTGCAACACGTTGGTATTGATTTGTAACTTCAGTTCCGGTTGCGTTCTGATATTGTATTGTAAGGTCATAGTAACCTTCCATCTCTTCGCCTGTGGTCGGGTCAATTGACGGTGACCAGTTTTTGACGGTTTTGCTTATTCTTGTATCATTTGCATCCGTGAAAGAGTATGTCGGTTTTGTAAACTCGGATGAACTTGATGTAGGTGCAACAGGCGGTTCGATTTCCAACATTTCGTTGAACAACTGGGCACTTTGATCGGCAAGAGCCGTACGTGCCTGGTTGAGCTGTTGTCCTTGATATTCGATGTTGCTTTTTCTTGCTGTAAGTTGCAAATATCTTGCTTGAGATGCTGCTAAACCCATTTTTTATTCTCCGTTTTAGTGTGTCACTAAGTATTGCCATGGACTTTTCTGTCCGCAGCGAAGAATGTCAGCATTTTGGAAACTGTATTCTAACTACCTGTTTAAATAATAATAATCTTTTTCTTAAAGTCTACATTCCTGATAAAAAATTTTTGTCTAACATTCCAAGAACCATTATATATTTATGTATTTAAAGAGAATATAGAAAGTAAAAAAAATCCTCTTCATGGAGTATGAAAAAAGTTCAGTACAAAAAAGGAACTTATATAGCAAATTCCTCAGAGGCTAATAAAATTCAGTCATTCTGAGGGATTTAGCTAGAAGAATCCTTTTTGTTCAGATACTTCGCTAACGCTTAGTATGACGTTATTTGGGAAATTTTTGTTGGAATTTGCGATATAAATCCCACAAAAATCATGTGGACGAAAAAACTTTTTTATTATATTATTTATTCTGCAAACA
>ERZ1643249.470-NODE-470-length-45556-cov-5.924617_pt1 | contig 45556 bp, 50 predicted proteins | sample MGYA00579263_ERZ1643249 | MGnify/ENA primary metagenome ERZ1643249 (study PRJEB29033, sample SAMEA4952264) | chicken gut metagenome | biome: Broiler Chicken; feature: Gastrointestinal Tract; material: Caecum | place: Ireland | collected 2018 | study: Broiler...
TTCATCCCTCTGATTTTGGCCGTTGCCACCGGGCAGAAGAGCTACTGCAACCGTTACTGTGGCCGGGGTCAGCTTCTGGGTCTGCTGGGAGGTCGGTTTGGACTATCCCGGCGGAGAGATATGCCCCAGTGGATGAAGAGCCGGGGATTCCGCTACGGCTTTCTGGTGTTCTTCTTTGCCATGTTCTTTCTCATGCTGTGGAATATTTATCTGGTGTTTGCAGGCGCCCAGAACCTCTCTCAGGTGGTGACCCTGCTGTGGACCTTCCGGCTGCCCTGGCACTGGGCCTATCACGGCACGTTGTTCTCTCCCGGTGTGGCTCAGTTTGCCTTTGGCTTCTATAGTGTCATACTCACATCTACGCTGCTGGGCCTTGTGACTATGGTGCTCTTCAAGCCCCGCTCCTGGTGTGTCTACTGCCCCATGGGCACCATGACACAGCTGATCTGCCAAGCCAAATACAGAGAAAAATAATAAGTAGAAAAAATCTGCTGCGAGGAAATCGCAGCAGATTTTTTATCGCTCACTTAATTGTCGCAAGGCTGCTTCATTCTCGATCTTCACCACGCCCCGGGAGAGGGAAACCAGACCTTCGGATTGGAAGTATCGAAGCATTCGGGTGACCACTTCCCGGGCTGTCCCCATGTGGTTTGCAATTTTCTCGTGGGTGAGAACCAGCTGGTCCGTGCCGTCCAACACGCTCTCCTGGAGGAGAAAGTCCGCCAGACGCTTGTCAAAGCTCTTCCACATCACCTGTTCCATCAGCCACATGACCTCAGAGAACCGAGCACTCATCACCTCATTGGTGTAGTTGGCCACGGCAGAGGACTGCTCCATGAGGGATTTGTACACGTCTGGTGGGATAATCCAGAACTCTGCGTCCTTCTCCACTTCAATCTGAATGTCAAACTGGATGCTTTGCAGCATACATGAGGCGGAGAACAGGCACATATCCCGCTCAAAGAGGCGGTACAAGGTGATCTCCCGCCCCTCGTCCGAGAGAATGTACGCCCGCAGCTGTCCGCTGCACACCAACAGTAGCCCCAGGCAGTCCGCCGAACCATTGTGGAGCACGGTCCCCTTGGTAGCCTGGGCTTTGGAGGCAGAGGCAGTAAGCAGGTCCTGCTGGGCTGGGGTCAGTTGGTCCCAAATGGGGAAATATTGAGAAATACTCATGGTTTCACCTGATTATTTTCTTCCGGTCCGCTTTTTGCGGGAATTGCTGGGCTTGGCTACCGCCCACCCAGCCTTTTTCTTCTTGTGCTCTTTCGGAGAAGTCGTGCGGGAAGTGTCCCCCTTGACCTTGGGCTTTCCGCCCTTGGATGTGTTGGGGCGCTGACTGGAGGCTCCAGGTTTCTTCCCGGACCACTGGCCGCCCTTGGGACGGATGAGGCAGTGTTTGTCGTAACCGATCAGGTCTTCCCGCCCTGCCTTCACCAGGGCTTCGTGGACCAGCATGTAGTTTTTGGGATTGCGGTACTGGATGAGCGCCCGCTGCATGGCCTTTTCGTGGGGGTTGGTGGGCACATACACCGGCTTCATGGTGCGGGGGTCCAGTCCCGTGTAGTACATAGCGGTGGACAGGGTAGAGGGGGTGGGGTAGAAGTCCTGAACCTGCTCGGGCATATAGCCCAGATCCCGCAGGTACTCTGCCAGAGCCACCGCCTCTTTCAAAGTAGAGCCAGGGTGGGAGGACATGAGGTAGGGCACCACATACTGTTTCAAACCACACTGTTCGTTGAGCCGCCTGTACTTGGCCAGGAACTTGTCGTAGACAGCCCGGGGCGGCTTGCCCATCTTCTCCAACACCGGGTCAGCGATGTGCTCGGGAGCCACCTTCAGCTGGCCGGACACATGATACTTCACCAGTTCCTTGAAGAATGTGTCGTCCTGATCGGCCAACAGATAGTCAAAGCGAATACCGGAGCGGATGAACACCTTTTTCACTCCGGGGATGGCCCGGAGTTTGCGCAGCAGGGCCAGATAGTCGCTGTGGTCCGCAATTAGGTTTTTACAGGGCTTGGGGAAGAGGCACTGTTGGGTGGGGCACACGCCCTTGGTCAGCTGCTTTTTACATGCGGGCTGACGGAAGTTGGCGGTTGGGCCGCCCACGTCGTGGATGTATCCCTTGAAGTCCGGCTCCCACACCATCTGCTGGGCCTCTGCCAGGATGGACTCGTGGCTCCGAGTCTGGATGATTCGCCCCTGGTGGAAGGTGAGGGCACAGAAGCTACACCCACCAAAGCAGCCACGGCAGGATACCAGGCTGAACCGCACCTCCTCAATGGCAGGCACACCGCCAGCGGCCTCATAAGAGGGGTGATAGGTACGCATATAGGGTAGACCGTACACCCGGTCCATCTCCGCCTGACTCAGGGGCTTCTGGGCGGGGTTCTGGATGACGAACTCTTTGGGCCCATAAGGCTCCACCAGCGTTTTCCCAGAGAAGGGGTCGGTGTTGCAATACTGAGTGTAGAAGCTCTGGGCATACTTACGCTTATCCTCACACAGCTCCCGGTAGGAGGGGAGGGTCACATAGGGCACCATCAGGTCTACCTGGGTGGCACGGTACACCGTACCGTTGACAAAGGTGATGTCCTGGGGTTTCAGGCCGCTGTCCAGAGCGTCCGCCACCTCCACCACCGACCGCTCGCCCATGCCGTACATGAGCAGGTCCGCCTGGCTGTCCAGCAGAATGGAGCGTTTGAGCTTGTCCGACCAGTAGTCGTAGTGGGCCATGCGGCGCAAGCTGGCCTCAATGCCGCCGATGAGGATAGGGATATCCTTGTACACCCGGCGGATGAGATTGCAGTACACCACCGTGGCATAGTCGGGCCGCTTCCCAATCACTCCACCGGGTGTAAAGGCATCCATCTTGCGGTGCTTTTTGGACACGCTGTAGTGGTTGACCATGGAGTCCATGTTGCCGCCAGTGACCAAAAAGCCCAGACGGGGCCGACCCAGGACGGTAATGGACTGGGGGTTCTTCCAATCAGGCTGGGAGATGAATCCCACTTTATATCCTGCCGCTTCCAGCACACGGCTGATGATGGCATGGCCAAAGGAGGGATGGTCCACATAGGCATCCCCAATGACGTAGACAAAGTCACACTGTTCCCAGCCTCGCCGCTCCATATCCGCTTTGGAAATTGGCAAAAAGTCACGCATGGTGTGTCCTCCTTCATTTGTGCATCAATTGACAGCCCTCTATTGTATACGAAAAGATTCCACCTGGCAATGGGTTTTTCATTTCCAGTCTTATAGGAGGTTTTCCTCCTGTACCTTCAGCACAAACTGTCTGCCCTCCACGGTCAACAGGCCATCCCGCTGCATTTTGCTCAACTCGTTGGACAGGGCACTACGCTCCACATTGAGATAGTCTGCCAGCTGCTGACGATTGAAGGGAATCGAGAAAGAAGGACTCTTGTGCTCTGCTGCCTGGGCAGAGAGATAGGTCAGAAGTCGACCCCGAATGGTCTTGGCGGTAGTAAAGGCAATTTTCCGAGAGAGGGCCAAATTCTTCTGGGCAGAGATAGACAGTAGGTTCTGCACCAGTCTCTGGTGGAATCCGCATCCATTGCTGCACACCTGGAGCATGTGGGGCGTCTCCAGGAAGAGAACGGTACACGACTTTTCCGCCACCACACTGACCATCAGCGGCTCATCCGGGATGCAGGAGTAGGTCTCTGCAAACATCTGCCCCGGCTGCACCGAGTCCAACACACTGGTATTGCCCCAGAAGTCGTCCCGCTGAATGCAGACGCTGCCCTCTAACACCATCCCCATGGCGGTGACACATTCTCCAGCCCCATAGATCAGCTGCCCCTTGGAAAAGGACTGCTCCCTGCCGTGGAGACACCCCAGCATGGCGGTGATATCCTGAGGGGCTATCCCTCGAAAGAGAGGAGTCTGGGCCAAAAACGTCAAATTCATTGCAATTCCTCCTGGAGCTTCGGATCATCCATTTCATTGTAAGGGGTATCACCTCTCCCGTCAACCATATTGCAAGGCGACACAGGAGACGGTATAATATGGCTTGTCTATTTTACCTGGAGGAGTGACCCCTTATGATTCATTTTCAGCATTTTAACTTTAACGTTTTGGACCTGGACAAGAGCCTGACCTTCTACAAAAATGCCCTGGACCTGGAGGTCGTGCGGGAATACGTCCCGGAAGATGGTTCTTTTAAACTGGTATATCTGGGTGACGGCAAGACCCCGTTCCAGCTGGAGCTGACTTGGCTGCGAGACCGCACGGAGGCCTACAACCTGGGCGAGTGTGAATTTCACCTGGCCTTTGTCACCGACGACTACGAGGGGCTCCACGCCCGGCACCAGGAGATGGGATGCATCTGTTACGAAAACCCCGACATGGGCATCTACTTTATCACCGCCCCCGATGGGTACTGGATTGAGATCGTCCCCGAAAAGTAAACACAAAAAACATCACTGGGCCCGTTGCCACATCTGGCAACGGGCCCAAGTTTACGCTTATGATCTCTTTTGATCGAAGGCGGGGTTGGTGAGATAGACATTTTTCTGGTCCATCCGCTCCTTGGCCCGGTAAATGGCCTCGCCAAAGCGCTGGAAGTGGACGATCTCCCGCTCCCGCAGAAAACGGATGACATCGTTGACGTCGGGGTCATCCGACATACGCAGGATGTTGTCATAGGTCACACGGGCTTTCTGCTCCGCGGCCAGGTCCTCGGTGAGGTCTGCGATGATATCGCCCTTCACCCCAATCCCGGCGGCATTCCAGGGGGAACCGGAGGCGGCCGTAGGATAGACGCTGGCAGTGTGGTCGATGAAGTAGGGGGCAAAGCCGCCCTCCCGCAGCTGCTCCTGGGTGAGGTTTCGGGTGAGCTGATGGACAATGGTGCCGATCATCTCCAGGTGTCCCAGTTCCTCTGTCCCTACAGAAGGGTCAAAATGACACCTATCTTTTCACGTTGGAACAGAACACATAACTGTCACCCCTGGACTCCATGGTAACCTCCCACGCCGTACCGTCATCCTTGGTGTATTGCAACTGCACCTGCTGGTCCGAGATATGGGTGCCGGAGGTAATGGTACACCATTGGAAGTTGGTATCTCCGTGCACCAGATAATAGGCGTTCGATTGCTCCAGATAGTGGAACTGTTCCAGTCCCTGCTGTTGGGTGTCCGTCAGGCCCATGCCCAGACCTCCCTCCAGCACCTGGTCCATCTCCTGCCTGGTTACCTTGATAACACCGCTGTACTCTGTCATGGGTTCCAGCTCACTCAGTTTCTCCCGCTCCGTCCGAGAGAGCTGGGCAGCCGTTCCGTCTATCCCGTTGTAAAACAGCTCAAATAGATTGATTTCACCGGGGGAGGTATACTCACTGGTTAGAAATTGATTGTGCATATTCCCGGTGCTTCCGTTGAAGAACTCCTGATTGAAATAGTCCAGTTCCTCCTGGGTCAGAGAATGTGTAGCCTCTTTCGGTCGGCAGGACACCAGAGACCCGCACAGCAACACAGCTCCACATATCAGCAACAGAAGGAACGTGGGCGGACGTCTCCGCTTCCACTCAAACAGGTTGAGAATGCGAATTCCCGTCTCACGAGCCGTCCGGGAAAACGCCGTGGTAAAAGGCGAATGAGGCGGAGTCGGCAGAACAGGTTTCATAGCAATTCTCCTTTCCCATCAAACCTTCAAATGAATGCTTCCCTTGGTATGACTCCCGGTGATGGTGACTTGATAGGAATCAGTTTGAGAAATCTCCAGATGGAATTGGGAGGTATCCAGATTGTCATTCTGGTAGAGCGGGGTGCCATCGCTCCCTTCAATGGCGATGCCCAAGGTCCCTTCATCCACCTGCAGCGCCACATCCAACACATCGCCGGACTGCAAACGCATGGTGTGAGTAAAGCTTCCGTTGAGGATGGAATAGTCCAGAGCGATCTCATCGGGATTCAATAGACTGCTTCCATTAAACCGCGCCCCACTGTTCAGCAGCTCCTCCCAGGAAAGGCCACCCCAGCCGCCGCCAAAGAAGGAATTGAGGTCAGGCACCTCCGAAGTCTGTGACATTTGGCTCTCCGCTGGCATCCCCGTAGTTTGCGGCTTCTCTGTCCCTTCTGGCACAGAGTCCGTTGCCAGAGGAGGTGGGTCATCCACTGTGGCAGTTTGACAGGAGACCAAAGAGCCGCTGAGCACCACTCCAGCACACACCAGGCCCAGCACCGCCAGGGGAGGCCGTTTCTTCTTCCACTGGAACAGACTGCGCAGGCGCAATCCCATCTCCTGTGCCGTTGGAGAAAAGGGCGTGGTAAAGGGAGAATGAGGTGGAACCGGATGCTTGTTTCTCTTCATAGCTTCAAACTCCTTTCACACACCGCCCCAGGCCACCAGGACCTCTTGGGGCACACAAGAAGCGTCAAAACGAAAGTGAGCCTCCACTGGAGACCGCCCCAGATAATCCTCTTCCCGTCGAAATTGACCTGCATTGTGCAGAATATAGGGTTGGCCGCTGCGGTTGCGAAGGTCGGATACCACTCCGATGTGTTTGCCCTCGTTGAAGATCACAATGTCACCGGGCTGCCACTGATCAAGATCCGTAATATCACAGGTCAACTCCAGAGCGTAAGCCTGGAAGAAGGCCCATAGATTTTTCACCCTGCGAAAATCAATGTTGGCATCCCGGTATTGAATGTCTGGATAACGGTCCGGGTATTGGCGCACGTCCTGGTCCACCATATCCCGCAGAGAATAGCCCGCCTGCCGAAACGCCCGCCAAACCATATCGGTACACACCCCTATGTCCTCCGGTGGATACCCTCCGGCGTAATATCTGCCGTCATAGGTGGGGTGGTTCTCTGCGTCTTGCTTGGCTCCCAGCAGAAAATCCGTGTAGTCATCCACGCCGTTGTGGTTATAGTCCTGAGAGCTGTACACCACGTCAATTCCGAAGTGCTGGGAGGAGTAGGTCCGCTTGGGCAAAATACCGTAATATTGCAGCACCCAGACCACAGCCAACACCAAAACTCCTACACTTGCCAGGATCATCACCCAGGTTTTTCTCTTGTGCATCTCCCATCCCTCCCATCATATTTGCCGATGGACTCTGGCTGCCGCCTGGAGGATGGTCTCCCCATAAGCCAGACGTTCCTCTTCCGGTAACACGGTCAGTGCCGTCTCATCACAGGCCAGTTCAATGTCTCGGTCCACCTGACGCACCATCAGCCACATCACCGGATTGAACCAGTGCACCGAAACCGTCAGCATCACCAGCGCTTTCAGCCAGATATCTCTGCGGCGGTAGTGAATCAGCTCGTGGAGCAAAGCATAGTCCAATCCATCCTCTGACGATGCGTCCTGGGGTAACATTAGGGCAGGGGCCACCAGTCCCGTCAACATAGGTACCTCCAGCCCGGGGCACGCCAACAACTTAGGTACACGCTTAAGATTCAGCCGCTGGGCCTGTGCCGCATATCGGAAGCACACCTCTTCCCGTGTCTCCACCGATGCCCAGCGTCTCAGATAGCGGCGCAGTCTCATGTGGGACACCCCGCTCCACACCAGAACCCCGCACATCCCCAACAGCCATACCCCACTTACGATGTGAGACAAGGTAGGCGCTGGCGCTTCTTCCTTTCCATCGGGACGCAGAGGGGAAGAGGTTCCCTCATCCGGAGTAACTGATGGGGCAGCGGATACCGCCACTGGGCGGTCCATCTGGGGCACGGTCATCTGAACCGGGGCTTGGACCTGGGGTACTAGGGGCAACAAAATGATCAGACGTAGACACAGCAGCGCCCAAATCACACACCGCCACTTGGCCGCATATCTGGCCCGGGTAACTCGTGCCACTCCCATGAGAACCAGCGCCACCACGCCGCCCCCCAGGGACAGGGCAAACAGATCCATCAAAATCTCATCCATGGTCCCCTCCACCCAATTGGTCCAGGAGAGACCGGAGGTCCTCCACCTCCTGTTTCGTCATCCCTCCCTTGGCCAGTGCGGCCACAAATTTGCGGGGAGAGCCATCATACAGTTTGGAGAGAATGGAATGGCTGTCAAAGGTGAGGTACTCCTCCCGACTCACCAGAGGCGTGTAGCGGTTGAGCTTTCCGTCCCGTCTGGCGCTGACAAACCCCTTTTCTGCCAAACGAGTTAGGTAAGTGTTCACCGTGTTGGAAGCCAGCCCCAGCGGTGCCAAGGTCTCTTCCAACTGTGCCCGGGAGGTATCCGCTCCGCAGGCCCACAGGGCCTTCATCACTTCCAGCTCGCTGTCTGGCAAATGCTTCATGGTATCACCAACTTCATATGTAGTAGTTAATTATATACTACACTTGAAGTAGATAGTTGTCAAGGGATTTTTGCCCACCCGTCTCCGTATACATGAAGCCAAGAGGGAGGAGGAAGGACATATGAAGCCCAGATTTGCAACCCTGTACGAAATCCAAGATACCTGCCCTGTCTCACCGGAGACAGACCCGGCATTTTTTCAACTGCTCCGTACCAGTCTGCTTCTGGCCCTAGGTGAACAAGGGATATTGGAGCGGGAGCAGGTAGACCTGGCCTTGGAGCAGCTAGAGAAGGGCAAGCAGCCATGATTTCTGTGGCCAGCTATTGCCGGGTCTCCACTGATAAGGAGGACCAGACAAACTCCTTTGCCGCCCAGCAGCGCTACTTCTCCCAGTACATCCGCCAGCACCCCCAGTGGGAACTATATCACATCTATGCCGACGAGGGCATCACAGGCACCAACACCAAACGGCGGGTAGCCTTTCAGCGGATGATTCAGGACGCCCAGGCCGGGAAATTTCGCATCATCCTCACCAAGGAGGTCAGCCGTTTTTCCCGAAATCTGTTGGACACCATCGCCTATACCAGGCAGCTCAAGGCCCTGGGGGTCTCGGTTCTCTTTCTCACCGACGGTATCAACACCATGGACCCGGACGCAGAGCTACGGCTGTCCATTATGGCCTCCATTGCCCAGGAGGAGAGCCGAAGGACCTCAGCCCGGGTGAAATGGGGACAGACCCGGCAGATGGAACGGGGGGTGGTATTTGGCCGGTCCATGCTGGGATACGACGTGAAAGATGGGGTTCTCTCCATCAACCCAGAGGGAGCCCGTCTGGTGCAGCGTATTTTCCACCTGTATGGAGTGGAAAAGCTGGGTACCACACAAATCGCCCGGATGCTGGAGCGGGAGGGCGTGCGCACCTGTTCCGGGAACCCCCATTGGAGCAGCAGCTACCTGGTGAAGCTCTTAAAAAATGAAAAGTATGTGGGGGACCTGGTGCAGAAAAAGACCTACACTCCCGATTATCTCAGCCATGCCAAACGGCAAAACCACGGAGAAGAGCCGATGATCACCCTGATAGACCATCACGTTCCCATCATCTCCCGGGAGCTGTGGAATACCGTACAGCAGGAGTTAGCACAGCGCAGCAAGCACACCTCACAAAGCCGTTCCGTGCATTATGCCCTGTCTGGTAAGATCAAATGCGGGATATGTGGTGCCACCTTCGTAGCTCGGCGGCGCAAGCTCCCGGACGGAAGGGTCATTCTCCGGTGGAGCTGCGCCTCATCCGTCCGTGGAGGGTGTAACATTGCCCGCATGCTCCGGGACGATGATGCCAGACAGATGTTCCGTCAAGCCCTGTTTGCTCTGGAGTTGGGCCATTCCAGCTTGCTTGCTTCCATCGCCCATCTGCTCCATGGAGAAAACTCCAACAGGGAACAGATGGAGCGGGAACAATTGCGCATCTTGGACCGGAAAGCCGTTCTTCTGGACGCCTACGCCTCCGGGCATATCACCAAGGAGGAATTGGCCCTCATGAAAGAGACGTATGACCGAAAGCTCACCAGCCTGGAACAGCGGTTGCAGGCACCTTCGTCAGGCACCATTTCAGAGGAGGCAGTGGAGCACATCCTCCAACACCCAGAGGCAAGTGACGCCCTATGTAAGCTGCTGGTGGAAGAAATTACAGTCTGTCCCCAACGGATTGTGGAGCTAAAGCTATCTCATCTCCCCATGAGGTTCCAATTTCGAGATGGAACTCCGCTTGCCAGCGGGTAGGAAAAAGACTATACTAGTGGTATCCTCAGAAAAGGAGGGGCCACCGTGGACACTCCCATTGTGCAGCGCCTGTTCGCCCTGCAAGATCTGACCTATCAGAGGTTTCAGTGTAGGCTTATGCCCACCGTCAATCCGGACGTGGTCATCGGTGTACGCATGCCTGAACTCCGCCGACTGGCAAAGCAATTGCGGGGCACTCCTGAGGCAGAACACTTTCTCCGCCAGCTCCCACACACCTACTACGAGGAAAACAACCTCCACGGCTTGTTGCTGTGTGAGTACAGGGGATATGAGGAGACCGTAGACGCCCTGAACCATTTCCTTCCCTATGTGGACAACTGGGCCACCTGTGATTTGCTCAGCCCGAAAGCATTTGCAAAGCATCCGGAGGCCTTGTCTCGCCAGGCGTGGACCTGGATGCAATCGAACCATACCTATACGGTGCGCTTTGGCCTGGGCGTTCTGTTGCGTTTTTATCTGGATAGCTATTTTTCGCCAGAGTATCTGGATTGGGCCGCAGAGGTGAATACCGAGGACTACTATGTCCAGATGATGGTGGCGTGGTACTTTGCAGAGGCCCTGGTGAAGCAATGGGATGCCGCCTTGCCCTATCTCACCCAACACCGGCTCTCCCCCTGGATTCACAACAAGACCATTCAGAAGGCCACGGAGAGTTTTCGCATTGACCCGGAACAGAAGGCATTTTTGCGCTCTCTGCGGGTCAAATAAGTCTGTATATCAAATACCGAGAGGAGTTTTTATCATGAGAATTGCAGTTACCTATGAGAACGGACAGATTTATCAGCATTTCGGACACACCAAGCAATTTAAAGTATATGACATCGTAGATGGAGCCGTGGCAAGCACTCAGGTCGTGAACACCAACGGCAGCGGGCATGGGGCCCTGGCTGGATTCCTCGGCAACCTGCATGTGGATGCCGTCATCTGCGGCGGCATCGGCGGAGGCGCTCAAAATGCCTTGTCCAACGCCAACATTCAGCTCTACGGCGGAGTCTCTGGCGGGGCAGACGAGGCGGTCCAGGCACTGCTGGCCCAGACCTTGAACTACAACCCCGATGTGCAGTGCAGCCACCACGGGGAGCACCATCACCATGACCACACCTGTGGTGACCACGGCTGTGGCGGTCATGACCACGGAGGCCACTGCTCCCATGAGTAAGAGGGAAGCAACGGAGATTTTCGCTGTATACACCTTCCCTTGTGGCTCGTTTCGAGTGGAGCAGGCCGGGGACTGTATCGTCTCTATTTCTGCTGTACACGACCCTGTTCCGGACTATGGCACCCCCACACCGCTGACCCAGCAGCTGGCCAGCCAGATGGAGGAATACTTTCAGGGCAAACGCAAGGACTTTGATATTCCGTACATTCTTCACGGCACTCCGTTTCAGGAGCGGGTCTGGAAGGCTCTATGCCGCATTCCATACGGCCATACACGCAGTTACCGGGATATCGCCGCAGAAATTGGACAGCCCAAAGCCTGCCGGGCTGTGGGCATGGCCAACCACCGAAATCCCATGATGCTGGTGGTGCCTTGCCACCGGGTCATTGGGGCAGACGGCTCCTTGGGTGGCTACGCCGGAGGGCTGGAACTAAAGCGATTTCTTCTATCTCTGGAACAAAGCCATACTTCATGATTGAACAGCAGCGGTAAGTCCTGGCTTATCGCTGCTTTTATTCACAATTTGTTTCTGGACAACGGTGGCCAAATGAGATACACTGTGGCTACCTACACAGAAAGGGGGAAGATTCCCCAGTGAAACTCTTGCTGCGTATCACCAAGATTTTTACCTGCATTGTGCTGGCGTGCACAGTGCTGGGCATTGTGTCCGTATTTGCCATTAACGCACGGGTCACCCATGTGGGAGGGGAGCGAATCCTCACCGCAGAGCAGGCCGCAGACCTGACCAACGTGGACTGCATTCTGGTGCTGGGCTGCGGCGTCAAGGCCGATGGCACCCCCAGTCTCATGCTGGCGGATCGTCTGGAGCGGGGCGTGGAACTCTATGAGCTAAATGTGGCGCCGAAGCTTCTGATGAGCGGCGATCACGGACGGGAAGGTTACGATGAAGTGAACGCCATGAAGCAGTATGCTATGGACGCCGGCGTTCCGTCCTCCGACGTCTTTATGGACCACGCCGGATTTTCCACCTATGAGAGCATGTACCGGGCAAAGGAGATCTTCCAAGCCCAGAAGGTGGTCATTGTCTCCCAGGAATACCACCTGTATCGGGCCATCTACATTGCCCAGGCTCTGGGGCTGGATGCCTATGGAGTCGCCGCCGACGGGGAGGACTACGCAGGGCAGTGGCAGAGAGATGCCCGGGAAGTCCTGGCTCGGGTCAAAGATTTCTTTACCTCCATCTGGAAGCCTGAGCCTACTTATCTAGGCGAAGCCATTCCCGTCAGTGGAGACGGAGATGAGACCAATGACGGTTAAACTCTGGGGCGGCGGGGCAGTTTTGAGCCCCGCCGCCTGGGCGAAAAATTTTTTCAAGAAAACGCAAATTCCCTCTTGCATTTTTCTTTCTCGCATGCTAATATATCTAAGGTCAATCGGCCAAGCAAAATTAAACATCCGGGTGTGGCGAAGTTTGGTATCGCGCTTGACTGGGGGTCAAGAGGCCGCAGGTTCAAGTCCTGTCACTCGGACCATGCGGAGTATCATTAAAGGATCTGAAAGTCTTTTGATGATACTCCGCATTTCTTTTTGCGGAAAAGATCATACAGCGATCTGTGCGGGGGCGTAGCTTAATGCTACGCCTTTTCGCGTTTCCATGATAATGTCGGCCTCCGGGATTTTCCGGCGATCCGGCACATCGAAAGCGCCAATGCAGTTGTAATGGATAACTACGCGCTGGTTGGTTATGCCGTCCCGCTTTTCAGCGTGGTACACATCAATGTGATCGATCAGCTCACCGACCATGCGCCGTGTAATCGCGGTCGCGTCAGTATAACGCCGGATGGTTTCAAGAAAGAAATCCATATCCATTTTCTTGCCGTCAGCCTTTTTCAGTTCAAGTCGCAGGGCCTTGATCTTTCCGGCGGCCTCGCCCTGTTCCTGCTCATACCGTTTTGCCATTTTCGCAAACCGGGCATCGTTAATCTTGCCGGACACATTGTCCTCATACAGTCTTTCAAAGAGCATATCCAATTCCTTGTCACGGGCCAGCAGCGCATCCAGCTCCCGCTGTTTACGCGCCCGGTCAGTTTCCGCGACCCTTGCGGATCGGCCCATCATGGCCTTGATAAAGTCGTTTTCGTATTCGTTGGCAAAAGCGGCTAACCGTTTCACCTCATATAAAACGACCTGCTCCAAGAAGTCCAGCCGGATATAGTGTGTAGAGGAACATTTACGAAGTCCCGAATTATGGTTGTTGCAACTGAAAAACTTGATGTCGTGATTATTTTGGTTAAAGTGGAAAGTCAGATTGCCACCGCACTCGGGGCATTTCATAATGCCGGAGAACACGCTGGGCTCCTGCGTAACGGTTGTTCGTCTGCGGCGTGTTGTATGCAGGCTCTGCACCTTTTCCCAACTGATACGGTCAATGATCGGCTCATGGACATCGAGGAAAGTCGCCCGGTTTTCTTCCGGGTTTTCAATGCGGCGTTTTATCTTGTAGGACTTGGAATAAGTCTTGAAGTTGATTGTCAAACCTCCTTTTTCGTGAAATGAAAAAAGCCAGCCCGATGGCTGGCAGCAGATAAGGGACTCCTCCTTTCAAGTTGTGATATATGAAAACGCCACCTGTAGTCTCATTCGGGCGGCGTGACATTCATAATTTGTTTATTTGCCTTATCAACAAAATATGGTAAAATAATTAAAGGCGGTGATCTTATGCGGATCTTTTGGGCGAAACTCAAAGAGTTCATATATTATCTCATATGCGAGAAAATTCCGGCCACGGAGTATGCCGTGGGTGCTGTCGATAGTCTTGATGACACTATTACAATAATGAGGATGTGTCCCTGGACTTTTAGACCATTGGAAGTAGTAAAGTTGTTTTTCTCCCGCTATGCGGAATCTGCTATTTGTATCGCTATCACAGGCATCCTGTGGGCCTTATATGGTGAGCAGATGGCGACTGCATTGTTTTATGCGTTTGATATGCCAAATTGGATGTTGCCAATCTGTCTTTGTGTTGCCTTGAAAATCTTTTCCCGGGTTTTGGGCGAAGTCAGGTGCTGCCTTGGAGTGAATTAAAGGAGTGTTGTTTATGACGAAAGGATATATTGTAAAATGTGAGGGTTGCGGCAAGGATTATTACTGTGAAAGCATAGGAAACATCTGGCCCGGTGGTAAAGATCACGAAACCGCTACTTGTCCGTACTGCAAGGCCGAGGGGCCTTCCGAGTTTATCAGCGGTTTTCTCCGTACATATAAGCTGGATGCGAATGGAAAGCCTGTTCGGTAATTCTGGGGGAAGAAAGATGCATGAGGAAGAAAGGCTGTTAAGGGAACTGTTTGAGGGCGTACAATACGACCCCTACTTATTCAAGCTATATGTTAGCGAGGATAAGTATATTATGGGCTATATGTCTGCTGACCCGGACTATAACCCCGATAAATCTTTCTTTGTGTATAAGACCCTGTGTGATACGATTGTTGACTTGGATCGAAAAATCAAAAAGTCATTTGACCTCGCTCTCCGTTGGGAGTATAGTTCCAATATTGATAAGTTTAATATGGTCGGACTCCCCAGCGCCGAGGAAGAAGAAGCAATTTACTATACAGAAAATGCTGTCTTTCGCACATCGGCTCTTTGGGATTTGTTGGCACAACTATATAATGTGAAGCACAAGAGAAACAACAATCCGGACAAGGTATATTACAGCCAGCTCTTTCACAATGATGCACAAGGTAAGCATCCAAATCCTCTTGCCCGACAGATATATGCGTATATCACCGAAGATGAGGTTGAGGATCGAGTATATGAAAAGGACGAGTTTTGGTTAGGCAACCACAAGTATGTCAAAGCATACCGTGATAAAATGACCCACCGAAACTCCCCCAATGTAGTCACTATTTCAAGCTACGCTATCGAATTGCGTATGCCGATGCGATATGTGCTAAAGCGAGTGATAGAAGATTACGCCAAGGCATCTGAATTTATAAAACTGATGTTAGAAGAAATCATTTCCGGGTTTGACGAATAAAACTTCTATTTGGGAATTGTGTTTGAATAAAAGCACCTTGCTTGCTGCTTGTAAACCGTTGATTTTACGGGGTTTCGTTAGATCCTGTAATGACACTCCGACCAATAAAAAAGACACCATCGACAAAGGTCGGTGGTGTCTTTTTTATTGCCTCGGCTGGCTGTGTGAACCTGCACCTTGCATGGTATCATTTTGACCTTTCTGTACCGATATCGGTGAGTAGCCCTTTCAGCTCTGGCCATGGCATGGAATACCGCTGGCTGAGATAGCGCAGGGAAGCACCCAGTTCGCCGTCTGGGCCACCGTATTGACTGATAATCAGGGCAGCCAGCTTGGGATTGGTGTTCTTGATGCGCACGGGGTACTGTAGCTTTTTCTCATAGACAAACATCAGCGCATTCCTCCTTCCTGACGATACTCCCAGGGCCAGGGATCATTGAGCCAGGTGTACTGGTCCTGATTGGCCGCCGCCTGCTGGGTGAGTGGCCCATACATGGCCTCGTAACGGCGTCGGCCCTCCTTGGCCAGCTTGGCATACTCCCGGAAGAGGTCGAACGCCTCTTTGTCCTGGGGATGGGTGTCCAGATACAGGCCCAGCTCGGTGAGGACAAAACTCAAGGCCTGGAGCTCCAAGGCCCCAGTCTGGGCCGGAGTGGCCGCCACTGCGTTGATCTGGAAGGGCAGATTCAGGCCGGGAAACAGGGTGCCGTTGGCCAGCGCGTCCTGCTGGGAATAGGTCTGGCTCCCGTTCTGCTGAAACGGAACATAGGGGACCGCCAAGGGCGCGCAGGATGGGAGTGTCCCCATCCCGTCACCGCAGGGGCGGTTGGTGGGTTCGTTCATATTCAAAAGAATAGCCTCCTCAAACATTTTAGCATCACATGCCACATCATCCTATGCCATTCCCATCCAGGTTGACAGCCGCCCGCAAAAACTGCATATTGAAATGCTGTGAAAACTGTGGTACAATGCCATTAAATAAGCTGAATGGAGGGATATCCATGACTCACGTCAAGACTCTCAACGGTGCTACTCTGAAGCAGAGCGCTGCTCACGGTGGCTGTGGCGAGTGCCAGACCTCTTGCCAGTCCGCTTGCAAGACTTCCTGCACTGTCGCCAATCAGAAGTGTGAGAACAATCACTAATCATTGATTAGACACCGGAAAGGGTGGGCCTTGTCCCACCCTTTTTCTGTGTGTTTGAAGGAGAACTAGTTATTATGGTACATACTTTTCACTGTTTGGACGCGAATATCGCGGTGGATGTGAACAGCGGTGCTGTGCATGTGCTGGACCAGACCGCTTACGACCTGCTGTCCCTGCTGGACGGCCCCATGGCAGAGCACTGCCCCGACGAGGTGGCTGCCAAGTTGCCCCAGTACGACCGTGAGTCTCTCAACTGCGCCTGGGAGGATCTCTACCAGCTGCAGCAGCAGGGGCTTCTCTTCACGGACGATACCTACATCGACCCTGAGGCCGCTGTGCTCATGCAGAAGGACGCCCCCGTCAAGGCCCTGTGCCTCCACGTGTCCCACGACTGCAACCTGCGCTGCAAGTACTGCTTTGCCTCCACCGGCGACTTCGGTACCGGCCACCGCATGACCATGAATGTGGAAACTGCCAAGAAGGCCATTGACTTTGTCATCGCCCGCTCCGGCAAGCGCCACAACATCGAAGTGGACTTCTTCGGCGGCGAGCCCCTCATGGCCATGGACACCGTCAAGGCCACCGTGGACTACGCCCGCTCTCTGGAGAAGGAGCACAACAAGAACTTCCGGTTCACCATCACCACCAACGGCATCCTGCTGGATGATGAAACCATCGACTACATCAACGAGAACATGTCCAACGCCGTGCTCTCTCTGGATGGCCGTCCCGAGGTCAACGACAATATGCGCCCCACCGTCAACGGTAAGGGCAGCTACGATGTGATTCTCCCCAAGTTCCAGAAGCTGGTGGCTGGGCGCGGTGACAAGGACTACTACTTGCGTGGTACCTTCACCCGTCACAACCGGGACTTCGCCCAGGATGTCATCCACATCGCTGACCAGGGCTTCCGCAATGTATCTGTGGAGCCCGTGGTGGGAGATGCCAAGTATGACTACACCTTCAAGGAGGAGGACCTGCCTGGAATCTTGGAGGAGTACGAGAACCTGGCCCGGGAGTTGCTGGACCGGGACGACATCAACTTCTTCCACTTCAACGTGGACCTCACCCAAGGTCCCTGTGTCATCAAGCGCATGCGTGGCTGTGGCGCTGGCTGTGAGTATGTGGCCATCACTCCCGATGGCGACATCTATCCCTGCCACCAGTTTGTGGGCAAGGAAGAGTACAAGCTGGGCAACGTGTATGACAACACCTTTGACATGGACATCTCCCGGAAGTTTGCCGGGCTGAACATCTACACCCGCCCTGACTGTAAGGACTGCTGGGCCCGCTTCTATTGCAGCGGCGGCTGCTCCGCCTCCAACCTGGAAGTCAACGGGGACATGATGATTCCCAACCGGTTTGGCTGTGACATGCAGCGCAAGCGTCTGGAGTGCGCCATCGCCATGAAGGCCCACCGTGCCGGTATGGTCTAATTCCTTTTCAGGCTATCTCAATCGCCGCCCCTTTTCGTACAGGGGGCGGCGATTCTCTTTTGCATAGTTTCCCCTGGGATGCATAGGTTAGCAAGAGGTGATGAAACGATGACGCATCCCAAGCGGCTATATTCGCCACGAACATCCCGGGGACAGGGGAAACGGCGGGAGAGAGGCCCGCTCTTCTTTCTATGCATATTCTGCCTAGTGGGGGTACTGCTGGGCAGCATTTTTGCTGCGCTTGGGGGCCGTCATCCCCAGTTTTCTGACCAATTGGCCAGCTATTTTCAGTCGGTTGCCCAGGGGACGGTTCCTTCCATCTCCTTCTGGTCCACCGTTTGGGACATTCTCTTCTGGCCTCTGCTGTTGGTGCTGCTGAGCTTTGGGCCTCCCGGCGTGGTGGGGGTACCATGCGTGCTTCTCATCCGGTGTTTTCTCCTCAGCTATGCCTGCTCCAGCTTTGTGGCCATGTTCGGCCTCTCTGGTCTGGGATGGGGTGCTCTATTCTTCGGGATCTCCGCCATTCTGGTGCTGCCTCTCACCCTGTATGTGGCAAAGTGGTCGTTTACCAACGCGCTGCGAAAATGTATCCCCCAGGAGTCCTCGGCCAAACTCCTGCCTCCATGGTCTGCGCTGGTCTGCTGTGGGGCCCTGTTTGGTCTCTCCTACTTTCTTCAAGGGCATTTGCTCCCATACCTTCTCCCGGGGTTGTGCCAAAAGCTGCTCTCTCTGCTCCCCTTGGGCTGAAAAGTCCAGGGTACCAAGTATGCCCTTTCCCTTGCGGCTGGTGGCAAATTATGATACAATAGTTCGAGTAATTTTCCAGGACAGGGGAGGGAGAACCGAGTGCGGATATTGGGGATTGACCCAGGCTATGCCATTGTGGGATTTGGCCTCATCGACTCCCAGCCTGGCAGGCAACAGCTGGTGACCTGCGGGGCCATCAACACCCCGGCAGGAGTGCGACTCCCCGCCCGACTGTGGCAAATCGCCACAGACCTGGAGGAACTGATCGGGCAGTTTCACCCGGAGGTTCTGGCCATCGAGGAGCTATTCTTCAACCAAAACGTCACCACTGGCATCGGTGTGGCCCAGGCCAGAGGAGTGATTTTAATGACTGCAGAGAAATGTGGTCTGCCTGTGGTGGAGTACAATCCCTCCCAGGTCAAGCAGGCCGTGGTGGGATACGGCAAGGCGGAAAAACGGCAGGTGATGGAGATGACCCGAAAGTTGCTCCACCTGGCCAGTGTACCCAAGCCGGATGACGCCGCCGATGCAGTGGCCATCGCCCTGTGCCACGCCCGCAGCTGCACCTCGCTGCTGTCCCGATCTATGAACCATACCTAAGGAGCAAGCTATGTTTTACTATCTCAACGGAACGGTGGCCCATATTGGCCCCTATCTGGCCGTCATTGACTGCGGCGGCGTGGGCTATGCCTGCCGCACCACCAACCATACCCTGGCTGGTCTGACCCGCGGGGCACAGGCCAAGCTCTACACCTACCTTCACGTCCGGGAGGATATTTTTGAGCTCTACGGATTTTCCACGGAGAGCGAATTTTCCAGCTTCCAGATGCTCATTGGAGTGTCCGGTGTAGGCCCCAAGGCTGCGCTGGCCATTCTCTCCTCCAATACGCCGGAGGGACTGGCTCTGGCCATCGTCTCGGAAAACGAAAAGGCCCTGACCTGCGCCCCTGGCATCGGAAAAAAGATCGCCCAGCGCATCATCCTGGAGCTCAAGGACAAGCTGTCCAAAGGACAGCTCACCACCAGCAGCGGGGAAGCCTTTGCCGGCGGCGTGACCATCATTCCCGAAAACAAAACCAGCGAGGCCTCGGCGGCTCTGGCCGTCCTGGGGTACAGCCAACCGGAGATTGCCGCTGCGTTGAAGGGCCTGGATGTGGACCAGCTGACCTTGGAAGAGATCATCAAGCAGGCGCTCAAGCGCATGGTCCGCTAAATGAGGTGTGACAGATATGAGCATTGATTTTTCCAACCACGAATATGAAGGGTCGGACTTTGAGCCCCTGGTCAGCACCTCTCTGACCCCAGCGGACGACGGGGAGGCCTCTCTGCGGCCTCAGACCCTGGATCAGTACATCGGCCAATCCAAGGCCAAGGCCAACCTGGAGGTGTTCATCCAGGCGGCCAAAATGCGGGGAGAACCCCTGGACCACGTGCTGCTCCATGGCCCCCCGGGCCTGGGCAAAACCACCCTCAGCGGCATCATCGCCAACGAGATGGGGGTACAGATCCGTATCACCTCCGGCCCCGCCATTGAAAAGCCGGGGGATTTGGCGGCTCTGCTCACCAACCTCCAGGAAAATGACATTCTGTTTGTGGACGAAATCCATCGGCTAAACCGCTCGGTGGAGGAGATTCTCTACCCGGCCATGGAAGACTACGCCATTGACATTATGATTGGCAAAGGCCCTTCCGCCAACTCCATCCGCCTGGACCTGCCCAAGTTCACTCTTATCGGCGCCACCACCCGGGCAGGGCAGTTGTCCGCCCCTCTGCGGGACCGCTTTGGCGTCACCCTCCGGCTGGAGCTGTACACCCCTGAGGAACTCAGTGAAATTGTCACCCGTTCGGCCGGAATTCTCAATGTGCCCATCGAGCCAGACGGAGCCATGGAGATTGCCCGACGCAGCCGGGGCACGCCCCGTATTGCCAACCGGATGCTGCGGCGGGTGCGAGACTTCGCCCAGGTCACTGCTGGGGGCGTCATTACCCAGGGGGTAGCTGATCGGGCCCTGCAAGCGCTGGAGATCGACGCCCTGGGCCTGGACCAGATCGACCGCCGCATGCTGTTGAGCATCATCGAGAATTACAACGGCGGGCCAGTTGGCCTGGACACCCTGGCCGCTACCATCAACGAGGAGTCCGTCACCCTGGAGGATGTGTACGAGCCCTACCTGATGCAGCTGGGCTTTCTCACCCGCACGCCCCGGGGCCGCTGCGTCACCTATAAGGCCTTTGAACATCTGGGGTTGACACCACCCAACCGCGGAGAAATGGAACAACTTTCCTTTTGATTGCCGGGTTTTCCAGAACCTTTCCAGATGCTTTTTAGATTTTGCATAAAAATCATTGACAATCGCGCCGGTTTGTGATAAAAATAAACAAGGTTACAGTATGAAGGACATTGAGGAGTTGACAACAGAATATTCTGATGAGGCACTTTGTGCAAAGGCCAGAGAGGGCGATTTGATGGCTGAGGAAGAGTTGGTTCTGCGCTATCAGCGGCAGGTCCGCATCTGCGCCCGCCCCTTCTTTTTGGCAGGTGGCGACAGCGAGGATTTGATTCAGGAGGCCATGTTCGGACTGATCAAAGCCATCCGTGAATTTGACCCCAGTCGTGACGCTACCTTTCGCACCTTTGCCGACGTCTGCATTCGCAATCGCATTCGTTCCGCCGTTACCTCTGCATCCCGGGGGAAACACACACCTTTGAACGACAGCGTCCCCTTTGACTCCATTGAGGCAGAGAGCGGTTCCAGTCCGGAAGAGCTCTATATCTCCAGAGAGGAAGAGACGGAGCGGATGGAACAGCTCACCAAGTGTTTGTCTTGTCTTGAACGGCAGGTTTTGACCCTGTTCCTGCAAGGACTCTCTTATCAGGAAATCAGTTGCCACGTCGGTCGCTCTGTGAAGTCTGTGGACAACGCAGTACAACGGATTCGACGAAAGGTTGCCCCATATTATGGCGATTTCAGCGAGAGCTGACGCAAATATTACAGTCCCAGCAGAGGCATTTCCCGGTTCTGGGCATCAAAAGAGAGGGTATTTCCATGTACGAAGACAAGACTTTAGTATGCAAAGAGTGTGGCCAGGAGTTCGTGTTCACCGCCGGTGAGCAGGAGTTCTACGCTGAGCGTGGCTTCCAGAATGAGCCCCAGCGCTGCAAGGCCTGCCGCGACGCTCGCAAGGCTGCCGCCCGTGGTCCCCGTGAGTACTTCACCGCCACCTGCGCCGCTTGTGGCCGTGAGGCGAAGGTTCCCTTTGAGCCCAAATCCGACCGCCCTGTTTACTGCAGCGAGTGCTTTGCCAAGATGCGTGAAGAGGGCTAAGCCTCTATCTTTGTTGCATCCAAACGGAGTTGCCTTCTCGGCAACTCCGTTTTTATTTGTCCAGTTCATGGTAACGTTTTTCTAAGGACATCTTGTTCCGGTTGTCGAACTGTGATATAATGCTATCATTACGGGACATTGAAATGATAGCCGTTTTTTGTTCCTGAACGAAGTGGGGAATCCAAGGTTTTCCCTGCTCATATCCAATAAGGGGGTTCTTTTCACCGTGAACAAATCTATTTACGAAAGTCCTCTCTCGTCTCGCTATGCCAGTGATGAGATGCAGTACATCTTCTCTCCGGACAAGAAGTTCTCCACATGGCGTAAGCTGTGGGTGGCGCTGGCTCGGGCCGAGATGGAGCTAGGCCTGCCCGTGACTCAGGAGCAAATTCAGGAGATGGAGGCCCACCTGACCGACATCGACTATGACCTGGCCGCTCAGAAGGAGAAGGAGCTGCGCCACGACGTCATGGCTCACATTCATACCTTCGGCACCCTGTGCCCCAAGGCCATGCCCATCATCCACTTGGGCGCCACCAGCTGCTATGTGGGCGACAACACCGATGTGATCATCATGCGGGAAGGCCTGGAGCTGATTCGCGACAAGCTGGTGCGGGTGCTGTCCAACCTGTCCCAGTTCGCTTTGAAATACAAGGCTCTGCCCACCCTGGGCTTTACCCACTTCCAGGCCGCTCAGCTGGTCACGGTGGGCAAGCGCGCCACCCTGTGGATGAACGAGCTGCTCATGGACCTGGAGGAGATCGAGTACCGCATCGCCAACCTGAAGCTGCTGGGCTGCAAGGGCACCACCGGAACTCAGGCCTCCTTCCTGGAGCTGTTTGAAGGGGACCACGAGAAGTGCAAGGAGCTGGACCGCCGCATCGCCAAGGAGATGGGCTTCGAGGCCTCCGTCCCCGTATCCGGCCAGACCTACTCCCGGAAGGTGGACTCCGCCATCGTCTCCACCCTCTCCGGTATCGCCCAGTCCGCCAGCAAGTTTGCCACCGACGTGCGCCTCCTGTGCCACCTCAAAGAGGTGGAGGAGCCCTTCGAGAGCAAGCAGATCGGCTCTTCTGCCATGCCCTATAAGCGCAACCCCATGCGCTGCGAGCGCATCTGCGCCCTGGCCCGCTATGTGATGGCCGACGTAATGAACCCCACCTTCACCGCCGCCACCCAGTGGTTTGAGCGCACTCTGGACGACTCCGCCAACAAGCGCATCTCTGTGCCCGAGGCCTTCCTGGCTGTCGATGCCATTCTCAACATCTACGAGAACGTGTCCGCCGGTCTGGTGGTCCACGAGAAGGTGATTGAGAAGCACATCCTGGAGGAGCTGCCCTTTATGGCCAGCGAGAACATCATGATGGACGCCGTGAAGAAGGGCGGCGACCGTCAGGAGCTCCACGAGCGCATCCGCGTCCACGCCCTGGAAGCTGGCCGCAATGTGAAGGACCTGGGCCTGAACAACAACCTCATCGACCTCATTGCAGAAGATCCCCTCTTCGGCATGAGCCGGGAGGAGCTGGTGGCCCACATGGAGCCTTCCCGCTACATTGGCCGCTGCCCTCAGCAGGTGGAGGACTTCATTGCTGAGTGCATCACCCCCGTACTGGAGGCCCATTCTCAGGCTCTGACTGGAGTTCACACCGAACTCAAGGTTTAATTCACGCATAAATTTCATATTTTGGGAGGAATGAACATGGATACAGCAGTGCATCGTATCGGCATATTTACCAGCGGCGGAGACGCTCCCGGCATGAATGCCGCCATCCGCGCCGTTGTCAGAACGTCCCTGCACATGGGAATTGAGTGTATCGGCATTCGTCGTGGCTATCATGGCCTTATCAACGGCGATTTTGCCCGTCTGGATTTTGAAAGCGTCAGCGATATCTCCCGTCGGGGTGGTACCATTCTGTACTCCGCCCGCAGCCTGGAGTTCAAGGAGCCTGCCGGCCGTGAGAAGGCCCTGGCCACCTGTAAGCTTCTGGGCCTGGATGCCCTGGTGGGTATCGGCGGCGACGGTACCTTCCGTGGTCTGCTGACCCTGGCTGAGAGCGGCATCTCTGTCATCGGTATCCCCGGTACCATCGACAATGATATCGCCTGTTCCTCCTACACCATCGGCTACGACACCGCCTGCAACACCGCTCTGGAGAGCATCGACCGTCTCCGTGACACCATGAAGTCTCACGAGCGCTGCTCTGTGGTGGAGGTCATGGGCCACCGGGCCGGACACCTGGCCGTGGCCGTCGGCATTTCCTGCGGTGCCACCGTGGTGCTGGTCCCTGAGCAGCCCGTGGACTTCCAGCGGGACGTCATCACCCCCATCCGTCAGGCCCGTCTGGGTGGCCGCACCCACTTCATGGTCATCGTGGCCGAGGGCGTGCCCGGCGGCGGCTACGGCGTGGCCCAGCAGATCAAGGAGTACACCGCTTTGGACACCCGTGTCACCGTGTTGGGTCACGTCCAGCGCGGCGGCTCTCCCACCGCCCGTGACCGTATGGTAGCCACCAACATGGGTTATCATGCTGTCCGCCTCCTGGCCGAGGGCAAGACCTGCCGTGTGGTGGCCATGAACGGGGACGACATTGTGGACTACGACATCAACGAAGCCCTGGGCATGAAGAAGGAAATTGACGAGGGCAGCCTGTGCATGCTCCGTGACCTCACCGGCGTCCACGGCTAATTCATTCAACGATTGATAAAATAGCCTCAAGCCACAGGTTTGGCTTGAGGCTATTTTTTCGCTACGGTGCAAAACAAGGAAAAAGCAAGATTTCCAACTGGCCATTCTATGGTATGATAGACTAGACCACATGGAGGTGAGGCAAGTGAAAGGGGATCGAACCATTCACCCACGTGTACTGGATTATGCATATACCGGGACCGATGTACTGTACAAAGAGTTTCACGTTTCCCAGAAAGGGTACAGCGATGAGCAGGTAGAGGCCAGTCGCGGACAATATGGCAAAAACATTTTGTCCGGCCGGGCATCGGACACGGTGCTCTACCGTTTGCGCCGTGCCTTTATCAACCCTTTTTCCATCATTCTGTTTGTCTTGGCGGCCATCTCCCTGGTGACCGATGTGTTTCTGGCCTCCAACTTCAGCCGCAACTTCACCACCGTGACTCTCATTGTGAGTATGCTGCTCATCAGCGGAGTGGTACGGTTTATCCAGGAGCTACGGGCAAAACGTGTGGCAGATTACCTCACCAAGATGATCGCCTCAAACGTCTTAGTGCTTCGGAATGGGCAGTGGGTCAGGTTGCCATCCACACAATTGGTAGTGGGGGATACCGTTCGCCTGGTTGCAGGAGATCGGGTCCCGGCAGACCTTCGTCTCACAGATGTAAAGGACCTCTTTGTCTCCCAATCCGTCCTGACGGGCGAGAGCACCATTCTGGAGAAACACGCAAAAACACTCCCCCAGGGGAAAGCCCACTCCTGTGCAGAGTACAGCAACCTGGCCTTTATGGGCTCCTCTGTCATCGGAGGCACTGGAGAAGGCGTGGTCCTAGCCGTGGGTCCGGATACCGTCTACGGCGGTTTCTCCAGCTCAGAGACAAGCCGCAACAACCGATTTGACCGGGGGGCCAATTCCATCGCGCGGGTCCTGATTCATTTCATGGTCGCTCTGGTCCCCGTGGTTTTTATCGCCTGTGGCGCAACCAAGGGCAACTGGCTCTCTGCATTCCTGTTTGCCCTATCTGTGGCCGTGGGTCTGACTCCGGAACTGCTCCCCATGGTCATCAACGCCTGTCTGGCCAAAGGCAGCTCTGCCATGGGCCAAAAGCAGACGGTGGTGAAAAACATCAATGCCATGCAGGGCTTTGGCAGTATGGATGTGCTCTGTGTGGATAAAACCGGAACCCTGACGGGGGATCGCATTGCCCTGGAGTATTATATGGACGTGCTGGGCAACGAAAGCCAGCAGGTGCTGGACTTTGCCTATTTGAACAGCCTGTACCATACCGGAGTGCGCAATCATCTGGATGATGCCATTCTCACATGTCGGAATATGCCGGGGCATGGTGACCATTTTCAAGCATTGGAAGCGGAGTACAGAAAGCTGGACGAGTTTCCCTTTGACTACGACCGGAAGCTGGCCAGCATTCTGGTAAAACAGGGGGAGGAGAAGTTGCTCCTGGTCAAGGGTAGTATTGACGCTGTGTGTTCTCGGTGCAGCCACGTGGAGTATCGAGGCCAGCGCAGCGTCATGGGTACAGACGGCCTTACCAGCGTCCGTGCCATTGTGGACGAAATGCTGGAGGACGGCATGAAAGTCCTGGCCATTGCCTATAAGCCCTTGGGCCATGAGAGCCTGGAAACGGTAGACGAGCAAGGCCTCATCCTTCTGGGCTACCTGGCCTTCTTCGATGCCCCCAAGCACACCGCTGCCGCCGCCATCCGGGCATTACAAGACCACCACGTGGGTATTCGTGTGCTGACGGGCGATCAAAAAAGTGTGGCAGTCTCCATCTGCCGCAGGCTTGGCATTGACGCCACCGAAACCTTGACGGGAGCAGAGCTGGAGGAATTGAACGACAACGAACTTCCCATCAAAATTGAGCGCACCACCGTCTTTGCAGAGCTATCACCCAAACAGAAAGTACAGATTGTACAGGCCCTACAGGCCAATGGGCATACCGTGGGATTCCTGGGGGACGGCATGAACGACTTGCCCGCCATTGTGGAATCGGATGTGGGCATTTCGGTGGACACAGCAGCTGACGCTGTCAAAGAGGGTGCCGATGTCATCCTTCTAAAAAAGGACCTCAACGTGCTGGAGGCAGGGATTCAGGAGGGGCGGAAAGCCTTTTCCAACGTATCCAAATACATCAAGATTACGGCCTCCTCCAATTTTGGAAACATCTTTTCCATCGTAATCGCCAGCGTATTTCTACCCTTTTTCCCCATGACCTCGGTACAGCTGTTGCTGCTAAACCTGCTCTATGATATGCTGTGTCTAGTCCTCCCGTGGGACAATGTGGATCAGGAAGCCTGTGCCCAGCCGCTGGAATGGTCTGGGCGTACCCTGGGCCGTTTCATGCGTTTTTTTGGCCCTATCAGTTCTATTTTCGATCTTGTGACCTTTGCCTTCCTGCTCTTTGTACTCTGTCCCACCGTCTGCCATGGAAGTTTTGTTTCTCTGGCAGGGAGCGAGGAGCAGCTTCGATTTATCGCCCTGTTTCAAACGGGATGGTTTTTGGAGTCCATGTGGACACAGGTCTTGATTTTGCACCTACTCCGTACCAAAAAAGTGCCGATGCTCCAGAGCAGGCCTTCCCGTCCTGTGATGTTGGTCACCACTCTGGGCATTCTGTTTTTCACCATTTTGACCTTCACCCCCATGGGGCACCTTATCGGATTGACTGCGCTGCCCATTCCTTATTTCATCTTCCTGGTGGTGGTGGTCCTGCTGTACCTGTTGCTGGTCACATGGGCAAAAAGCTTCTATATCAAGAAATACCGTGAACTACTTTGAGAGAGGAGGAGTCTGGAATGAAAAAGAACATCGGTTTTATCGCTCTGGATTTCTCTCTCACCAAATGGCTGATGGAAAAGCTCCGCACCTCCGCACCAGATACTCCTGCCGCCAAGGAACTGCTGGAAGGTCTGACCGATTTGATGGATGGCCGGACGAGCTCTCTGATGGTGGAGATGGGGGAGTCCGACTCTGTTATTCCTTCCATCGATACCATCCAATGCGGCGCGCTCTCCATCGACCTGAGACTGCGGCGGGTAAGGCGGGACGACACCGAGATCTCCCTGACCCCCAAGGAGTTTGACATTCTCTATTTCCTGGCCCGCAACCGGGGCGAGGTGTTCACCAAGGAACAGATTTATCAGGCCGTATGGGAAAACGATTATCTGATGGATGACAGCAATATCATGGCATTTATCCGAAAACTCAGAAAGAAGATTGAGCCAAACCCGGATGCACCGGAATACATCCTAACCATTTGGGGCATTGGGTACAAGTTTAACGACAAGCTCTAACCGCCTATTCTGACCAAATCGCAAGGAAATCGCAAGGTTTTGACCATGGGATTCTCCTTGCGATTTTTTTATACTTATGGAGAAAGAGAGGTGAACGACATGGACTCTGACGATCATACACGAAGGCTTGGCACGGCATGGGGGACCCGGAGTCCCATGTCTACACATGTCTGTCTTAGCCTTGATTCTATGCAAGGAGGTAAGACCAATGCACCTGAAAGAAAAATCCATGGCGGTCCGTCCCACCGCCGAGAGAGACAACGCCCGTGAACAGCAAAATCGCCGCATCCAAGATGCGGCAACCACTTCTAGCAAACATGTCCTGATGAACCTACAAGCCGCCCTGTGCGGCTTGGACGAGGAGACGGTGATTCACCACCGCAGCCAATACGGCAACAACAAAGTGACCCATGAAAAGAAGAAATCCCTGGCCAAACGGCTGGCCGGCGCTTTCATCAATCCCTTCACCGCCATTTTGTTCTGTCTGGCCCTTGTATCCACCCTGACCGATATGATTTTCCCCTATTTCTCCCTGTTGGGCAGCACACCGGAGGATTTCGATTGTCTGACGGTGGTGATGATTCTCACCATGGTCCTGATTTCCGGCACCCTTCGGTTTGTCCAGGAGTCCAGGAGCGGCAACGCAGCGGAGAAGCTTCTGGCCATGATCACCACCACCTGCACCGTCACCCGCAGGGGACAGGAAAAGGTGGAGATTCCCATGGATGATCTTGTGGTAGGGGACATCGTGCATCTGTCGGCCGGCGATATGATTCCCGCAGATGTGCGCATTTTGGAGGCCAAGGATTTGTTTGTCAGCCAGGCCAGCCTCACCGGTGAAAGCGAGCCGGTGGAAAAGGCTCCTCATGTGTGTGACGCCGCAGAGAGCATCACGGATTATACCAACATCGCTTTCATGGGCAGCAATGTGGTCTCCGGCAGCGCCACCGCTGTGGCCGTCTGCGTAGGTGACCACACCCTGTTTGGCTCCATGGCCTCCGCCGTGGCAGGCGAGGCGGTAGAGACCAGCTTCACTAAGGGAGTAAACGCCGTCTCCTGGGTGCTCATCCGCTTTATGCTCATTATGGTCCCCCTGGTATTCTTCATCAACGGCATCACCAAAGGGGACTGGCTGGATGCCTTTTTGTTCGGCATCTCCATCGCCGTGGGTCTGACCCCAGAGATGCTGCCCATGATCGTCACCACCTGCCTGGCCAAGGGGGCGGTGTCCATGAGCAAGAAGCAGACCATTGTGAAAAATCTCAACTCCATTCAAAACTTCGGAGCTATGGATATCCTGTGTACCGATAAGACCGGGACCTTGACTCAAGATCAAGTGGTGCTGGAATATCACCTGAACATCAACGGCGAGGATGACACCCGGGTCTTGCGCCACGCCTATCTCAACAGCTATTTCCAGACCGGCTATAAGAACTTGATGGACCTGGCCATCATCCATAAGACCGAGGAGGCCGAGGCGGAGGACCCTCGGCTGGTGGACTTGTCGGAACACTATGTAAAGGTGGATGAAATTCCCTTTGACTTCACACGCCGTCGGTTGACCACCGTGGTACAGGACCAGACAGGGAAGACCCAGATGGTGACGAAGGGCGCTGTGGAAGAAATGCTCTCCATCTGCACCTTTGCAGAGTGTGACGGTGGCGTGCAGCCGCTGACCGATGAGGTCCGCCGCCACATTCTCCAGACCGTAGACAGCCTCAACGACAAGGGCTTCCGTGTGCTGGCCATTGCCCAAAAGAGCAATCCCTCTCCTGTGGGTGCGTTCGGCGTCAAAGACGAGTGCGACATGGTTTTGATGGGCTACTTGGCCTTTTTAGACCCACCCAAGGAGTCCACTGCCGATGCCATCCAAGCACTAAAGGACCATGGAGTAACCACCAAGATTCTCACCGGTGACAACGACAAAGTGACCCGCACCATCTGCAAACAGGTGGGCATCAAAGTGCGCAATATGCTCCTGGGTTCTGATTTGGAGAAGATGAGCGATGCCGAACTGGCCAGAGCCGCCGAATCCACCGACGTGTTCGCCAAGCTGACCCCCGAGCAGAAGGCCCGTGTGGTCTCCATTCTCCGGCAAAACGGCCACACCGTGGGATTCATGGGGGACGGCATCAACGACGCTGCAGCCATGAAGTCTGCCGACATCGGAATCTCCGTGGACACCGCCGTGGATGTGGCAAAGGAATCTGCTGACATCATTCTTCTGGAAAAAGACCTGATGGTCTTGGAGCAGGGCATCATCGAGGGGCGCAAAACCTACGCCAACATGATCAAGTACATCAAAATGACCGCCTCTTCCAACTTCGGCAACATGTTCTCGGTGCTGGCAGCTTCTGCGCTGCTGCCATTCCTGCCCATGATGAGCGTGCACCTGATCTTTTTGAATCTGATCTATGATCTGTCCTGCACCGCCATTCCCTGGGACAATGTGGACGAGGAGTTTATCGCCAAGCCCCGGAAATGGGACGCCTCCAGCGTGGGCAACTTCATGCTCTGGATTGGGCCCACCAGTTCCATTTTCGACTTTACCACCTATCTATTTATGTACTTTGTCTTTTGTCCCATGTTTATTTCCGGTGGTGTGCTGTTCAGCGATCTGCCTGCCCATTTCAGCGGAGCAGAGCTGGCCTTGATGCAGGCCAAGTATATCGGACTGTTCCAGGCTGGTTGGTTTGTGGAATCCATGTGGAGCCAGACCTTGGTCATCCACATGATTCGCACCCCCAAGCTGCCCTTTCTTCAGAGCCGTGCTTCCGCTCCCTTGACCCTTCTGACTCTGACAGGTATCACCGTGCTCACCGTCATCCCCTTTACGCCTCTGGGAGCCGCTCTGGGATTTGTGGCGCTGCCTGCGGCCTACTTCGCCTATCTGATTCCGTGCATTCTCCTCTACATGATTCTGGCCACCAGTCTCAAAAAGGCCTATGTGCGGCACTACGGTGAATTGTTATAAGAACGGAGGGATATCATGATGAACTGGGCAAACCTGTGGATGGACGTATTTGGAACCACTTCTCTTTGGGGCATTGATATGGGATTTTGGGTCGCCATTGGCGTGGTGTTTCTCATTGTCATCTTGATGAATGTGGTGTTCTGGTCCATGAAGCCACTAAGTTAACGAGACGAAAGAAACCCCTCCCATGTGGTCAACGCCACATAGGAGGGGTTCACAGTCTTATTCAAAGGGATAGCGCACACCCATCTGATGGCGGATCTCATCCATCAGCTCCATCATATGCACCGTGTCCTGGTGGGGCATGGAGGGGCACTCCAGCGCTCCCGCCTCAATACAGCGGGCTGCCTCTACCACCTCATACTCGTACCCTGTGAGCTGAGCAGGGCAGGGGTGGTGCTCTACTTGCTGGTACTGGGCGTCATAGACGGTGATGGACTGGGGATTGTTGATGTTCTCCACCACAGCAAAACCCCGGGCACCATAGATGACTCCCATCCGGTCAGAGACACAGTTGGCCCCGGAGTTCAACACTGCCATCTTTCCGTCCTTCCACGTCAGGGTTATGCTGTCCTGGAGGTCCACTCCCTTGTCCGAGAGGACGCCCACAGCATGGACCTGGTCCGGGGCACCAAACACCATCTCGGCAAAGTTCAAGGGATAAATCCCCACATCCAGCAGGGCACCTCCGGCCAAGGCAGGCTCCACAATGCGCTCTTTTCCCATGATCTCATAGCCCAGGTTGGCGGTGAGCATTCGGAGCTCTCCAATGATGCCAGAGTTCACCACCTGAGAGATGATCTCCCGCATAGGCTGGTATCTGGTCCAGATGGCCTCGGTGAGCAGCAAGCCCTTGTCTTTGGCCCGCTGGAGCATCTCTCGCGTCTGCTGAGCATTGGCGGCAAAGGCCTTCTCGCACAGGACATGCTTTCCGTGCTCCAGGCACATCATGACATGCTGATAATGATGAGAGTGAGGGGTGGCCACATACACCAGCTGGACTTGCTGGTCCTGGAGCATCTCCTCATAGCTGCCGTAGGCTCGCTCTACGCCGTGGGTCTTGGCAAACCGCTGGGCCCGTTCCAAATCCCGGGCTGCCACAGCATACAGGGAGACGGCATGGTTTCCCGCCTGATTCATGCGGTTGATGGTCTCCGCCATGGTTGCGGCAATGCGGCCAGCTCCCAAAATTGCCATATGAAGCATCTTTTTCATCTCCTTCGGAACATAAAAAATGATGAGGAATTACATCACTGTAATTCCTCATCATCATAGCACAAAGCAGGGAAGAGGTCTACTCTTCTTACTTGCTGGCCAGAACCTTCTTCAGACGGGCGAAGCGGGGCAGACCGTGCTCGGTGGCGCGGGTGTTCTCACCCTGGATCAGGGGCAGGGCGTAGTCGATGAAGCCCTGGTTGATGCCGTTGCCAGCCTCGTTGATCCACTCCAGGGGCACCTTCTTCTCGAAGTTGGCCACCTCAGAGAGGTTGAACAGCTTGGTCTTGCACTCATAGCCGTTCTCACGGGAGCACTCGAAGCCCACCATCTTATCGGTCTCGCCGGCCACAGCAGCCTCCACGGCGGTCTTACCAGCCAGGAAGGACTCCTGAATGTCGGTCTGAGAAGCCAGGTGAGCGCCGCAGCGCTGCAGCAGGGACAGCTCGATGCCACGGACCTTGGCGCCGGTGCGCTCCTTGACGATGTTGGCCAGCATAGCAGCCAGACCGCCCAGCTGAGCGTGACCGAAACCGTCGGTGGCAGAGGTCTTAGCCTCGGAGACGAAGGAGCCGTCAGCATAGTGGATGCCCTCGGAGACAGCCACGATGCAGTTGCCGTTCTTCTCGTAGATGGAGGTGACGTCGGCCAGGAACTTGTCCATGTCGAAGTCCACCTCGGGAACGTAGATCAGGTCGGGAGCGCAGCCCACGACGCCAGCCAGAGCGGCAGCGGCAGTCAGCCAGCCAGCGTGACGGCCCATGATCTCGATGATGGTGACCATGCCGGTGTCGTACACACGGGCATCCTTGTATACCTCAGCGCAGGAAGTAGCGATGTACTTGGCAGCGGAGGCGAAGCCGGGGCAGTGGTCGGTGCCGAACAGGTCGTTGTCGATGGTCTTGGGCACGCCCATGACGCGGCACTCATAGCCGGACTTGGCCATGAAGCGGCTGACCTTGGAGCAGGTGTCCATGGAGTCGTTGCCGCCGTTGTAGAAGAAGTAACGCACATCGTACTTCTTGAAGATCTCCAGAATCCGCTTGTAGTCGGTGTCGTCCACATCGGGATCGGCGATCTTGTAGCGGCAGGAACCCAGCTCGGAAGAGGGAGTGTTCAGCAGCAGCTCCAGCTCGTGGGCGTCCTCCTGGCTCATGTCATACAGACGATCGTTGAGAACGCCCTTGATGCCGTGAGCAGCGCCGTACACGGCGGTGATGTTGGGGTTATCCAGAGCGGTGCGAATGACACCGTATGCGCTGGCATTGATCACGGAGGTAGGACCGCCGGACTGACCAATGATACATGCGCCTTTCAGTTGAGACATGTTTGAATCCTCCTAATGTTGTGATGCGTTTGAAACGCGCTGATTAGGCCTTGCCGTCGCAGCCCAGGACGTTGATCAGCTTGTGCTTGACCAGCTCCTTGATGTTGGCGCGGGCGGGCTTCAGGTACTCGCGGGGGTCAAACTTGTCGGGGTGCTCAGCGAAGAACTTACGGATGGTGCCGGTCATGGCCAGACGCAGGTCAGAGTCAATGTTGATCTTACACACAGCGCCGCGGGCGGCCTGACGCAGCTGCTCCTCGGGGATACCAACGGCATCGGGCATCTTGCCGCCGTTCTCGTTGATCATCTTCACATACTCCTGGGGCACGGAGGAGGAGCCGTGGAGGACGATGGGGAAGCCGGGCAGGCGCTTGACCACCTCGTCGAGAATGTCAAAGCGCAGCGGGGGCGGAACCAGCTCGCCCTTCTCGTTGCGGGTGCACTGGGCGGCGGTGAACTTGTAAGCGCCGTGGCTGGTGCCGATGGCGATGGCCAGGGAGTCGCAGCCGGTCTTGGAGACGAACTCCTCAACTTCCTCGGGACGGGTGTAGTGAGAATCCTCGGCGGAAACCTGGACCTCATCCTCCACGCCAGCCAGAGCGCCCAGCTCGGCCTCGACCACAACACCGTGATCATGAGCATATTCCACAACACGCTTGGTCAGCTCAATGTTCTCAGCGAAGGGCTTGGAAGAGGCGTCGATCATGACGGAGGTGAAGCCGCCGTCGATGCAGCTCTTGCAGATCTCGAAGCTGTCGCCGTGATCCAGGTGCAGAGCGATGGGCAGGCCAGTCTCAATGATGGCAGCCTCAACCAGCTTCACCAGGTAGGTGTGGTTGGCGTAAGCGCGAGCGCCCTTGGAAACCTGAAGAATCAGGGGAGCGTTAACCTCCTTGGCGGCCTCGGTGATGCCCTGAACGATCTCCATGTTGTTGACGTTGAAAGCACCAATTGCATACCCACCATCGTATGCCTTTTTGAACATCTCGGTAGTAGTGACCAGTGGCATTTGAATCAACTCCTTAGTAGAATTAATTGGTCTTGCACTTCATCATTTTAACAGCGTTCGCCCCAAATTGCAAGGTATCAAGCCATCTTTTTTAAGACAAATTATATACACCACCCCAATACCCTTTGTGCGAAGTGCCAAAGCAGCAGGAGAGAGGCTCACTTTTTCTTGCACCGATCTCCCAAAGGGTTAAGTTGGGCGGCCTGACGCATGGCTTCGCTGTCCACGTGTGTGTAGATCTGGGTGGTGTTCAAATGCTCGTGGCCGAGGATTTCCTGTAACGTACGCACATCCACGCCATTTTTCAGCATTAAAGTGGCAGCTGTGTGCCTGAGCTTATGGGCGGAGTACTTGTCCCGGTCCAGTCCAGCCTCTGCCAGCCGCTTTTTGATCATGTAGTGCACGCCGTCCTTGGTCACACGGGTGCGCCGCCGACTGATAAACAGCGCATAGGGGTCCACAGCCGCCGACTGGGTTCGAACGGCCAGCCAGTCATCCAGCGCGCTGCGGCAGGCGGTGTTGAGGAAGACAAAACGCTCTTTGTTACCTTTGCCTAACACTCGCATACGGTCGTCCCGCACATCGCTGAGGTTCAAGCCCACCAACTCAGAAATTCGCAGTCCACAGTTTAAAAATAAGGTAATAATACAAAAGTCTCGCTCAGAATTGGCCCCGTCGATGCTGTCCAGCAGTTGAATGCACTCATCCAGGGTTAAAAATCGCGGCAGTGTCTGGCGCTGTCTGGGCGCATCCAGCTCCTGAATGGGATTTTCCGTGAGAACTTTGGCTTTGTTCACCAGATATTTATAAAAGGAACGGATTGATGCAACTTTCCGAGCTCTGGTGGATGCCTCAAGGCCACAGCCAGCCTGGGGCGAATTGTGATTCTTGGCACGGCTGCGGCTGAGAAAGCTGAGATATGCGTACACATCGGCCAAAGTTACAGAGCGCACCAGCGAAACATCCACGTCGTCAATGGAGATTTCGTCAAGCGGCGTGGATCTTGGCACCAAGCCTTTTTCAAGTTTCATGTATCTGAGAAAGTTGCGCAGATCGAGAAAATATTCATCCACGGTTTTGGACGAATGTCCCTGAATGGTCTCGTGATACGCGAGAAAATCCCGCAGCACCGGCGGCGCTTGGGTTTGATAGTCAATTTTCATGTAAAATCACCATATTTGCATACATAAAGCCAGGCTGGCCGGATCATACTACGGATATCAAATTTCCGGGAGCCCCCTACCCTCAACTCAACAAAATTTTAATTTTGTTGAGTTACTAGTGTGTTCAAACAGGAGTTCCCGGCACACCAGAATTGGAGGTCTAGTTATGAGTCTCATTCCGTGTACCCTCTCCTGTCGGCATCAGACCGATGGTCGGTGCACCCTGTACACAACAGGTGCACAACCCATGCGCAACGCTGCCCAGGACGGCACCGACCACCCCTGTCTGAATTATGAGCCCAAAGACTCACACAAGCACCGCAATCGCTTGCCGGATGTTGTGCACCTCAATGAGCTGTAAGCCATCCGGTACAATCAGCTTTCCGCTGTGCCGGGCTGGAATCAAGCATTTGGTAAAGCCCAGCCGCTGCACCTCGCTGAGGCGCTGATTCAACGCGTGCACCGCCCGCAGCTCGCCGGTCAGGCCCACTTCGCCGATGGCCGCCAAATCATACGGCACCGGCTTGTCCCGGAAGCTGGACGCCAAGGCCACGATGAGCGCCAGGTCCGCCGCCGGCTCTGTAATGCTCAAGCCGCCAATGACGTTGACGTACACGTCACAGTTGGACACCATGAGCCCTCCACGTTTTTCCAGCACTGCCGAGAGCATCATGGCCCGGTTGTAGTCAAAGCCGTTACAGGAGCGCCGGGACGTACCGTAGGCCGACGGGGTGAGCAGCGCCTGAACCTCTGCCAATACCGGGCGTACGCCCTCCATGACACAGGTGACGCAGGAGCCCGGGGTGTTCTGAGGCCGCCCGGACAGCAGCGCCTCCGAGGGGTTGGGCACCTGGGACAGGCCTTGGTCCCCCATTTCAAACACACCGATTTCATTGGTGGCGCCAAAGCGATTTTTAGCCGCCCGGAGAATGCGGTAAGAGTTGTGCTCCTCCCCTTCAAAATGCAGCACACAGTCCACCATGTGCTCCAACACCTTGGGGCCTGCCAGGGAGCCTTCTTTGTTGATGTGGCCCACCACAAAGACGGTGATGCCCAAGCCCTTGGCCAGGTGCATCAGGGTCATGGTGCACTCCTTAACCTGGGCCACACTGCCGGGAGAGGAGTTGGACTCCCCGTTGTACACCGTCTGAATGGAGTCCACGATCAAAATATCCGGTTTTTGCTCCTCCACCGCCGCCACCACATCGTCCAGGTTGGTCTCTGAGTAGAGATACAGCCCCTGCCCGGAGATACCCAGCCGCTGGGCCCGCAGCTTGATCTGCCGCTCCGACTCCTCGCCGGACACATAGAGCACCGAGGCAAACTGGCACAGGCTGTTGCAGATTTGCAGCATCAAAGTGGACTTGCCGATGCCCGGGGCGCCGCCCACCAGCACCAGAGAGCCCTTCACGGCTCCCCCGCCCAGCACGCGGTCCAGCTCGCTCATTCCCGTGGGAAAGCGCAGTTCGTCGGTGGCCTCCACGTCATCCATGGGCCGGGGCTTTCGCAGGGGCGAGGTGGACAGGCTCCCCCCTGCTTTTTTCTTGCTCTCCGCCGCCGGGGCGGGCTGCTCCACAATGGTGTTCCAGGCCCCGCAGGCCAGACATCTGCCCTGCCATTTGGGAGTCTCGTTGCCGCACTGGGTGCAGTAGTACACAGTTTTATTTTTTGCCATTCAGATTCCTCCTGAGGCTCGGTTTATCATTTGCAACTGATGGAGGTAGGCTCCGGTGATGGCCATGGACAGACGGGTCTGATACCCGTCTGTGAGAAGCAGCGAGGCCTCCAGCCCATTGCTGAGAAAGCCACACTCCACCAACAGGCCAGGACAGGAAATATGGGAAAAGAGATACACGTCCTCGGACACCTGCTTGGCCTTTTTTGTGTTGGAGCTGTCCACCGTCTCCTGGAGCATCTGCTGGGTATATTCTCCCCACTGCCGCCCCACATCGCCCAGAGTGTAAAACACCTGTGCCCCTCGTACCGAGGGGTCGGAATATTGGTTTTGATGGATGCTGATGAGCATGGCCCCTGGGGTGTCGTTGACCAACTGGACCCGATAGTCCAAATCGGAGCGTTTCCGCTCTCCCCTCTCCTCTGCCCCCGGCGTATGGAGTGAGACATCTTCCGTCCGGGTGAGCACCGGCTCCACTCCGCACAGAGCCATGAAATATTCCAGCTTCTTCACGATCTGGAGATTGATCTCACTCTCCCGGTGGCCCGAAGCGGTGACGGCTCCCCCGTCCTCTCCACCGTGTCCAGCATCCAGTACCACGACAGGATGTCCAGTATCTACCTGAGCCACTGTGGGCACCACCAGCTTGCCCCATCGGGCGAAAAAACAGAGGATACATGCCGCGATGAGCAGAATCACCATCCATGGCTTCATAGCCATCCCCCCTTCCCTCCATCCATATGAAGCAGGGGGACAACTCATACCAGCCTATGTTAGACGCAGTGATAGACCTCTCGGTGGCGCTGGGAAATTGCCACCCGCAGGTCAGGGAAGGCCTCCTTCAGCCATCCCTCCAGCACAGGACATACCACGTTCTCTGTGGGGTAGTGTCCGGCGTCCAACAGGTTCAGCCCCTGGGCCTTGGCCGCCAAAAACACATCGTACTTCACGTCAGCGGTAACAAAGGTGTCACATCCGGCGGCCAGCACATCCCCCAGCATACTGCCGCAGGAGCCGCCACCAACAGCCACCCGGTGCACCGGCTTGCCGCTGTCCACCACCCGCACGCAGGCGGCATCCAGCCGCTGCTTCACCAGGGCAGCAAAAGTCTCCACGCTCTGGGCTTCCACCTGGCCAATCCGTCCAATGCCATAGGGTTTTCCCTGCTGGTCCACCCCATCCTGGCTCAGCTGCTCCACCTGAGTCAACCCCAGCTTGCAGGCCAGGGCGTCGTTGACGCCCTCTGCCACTGCATCCAGATTGGTGTGGGCGCAGATGGCAGCAATGCCGTGCTCTGCCATGGTCAGCAGCAGGTCTCCGCCGGGGGTGACGTCGGTGAGCTGTTTGACCCCTTCCCAGATCACCGGGTGGTGGGACACAATGAGCTGTGCTCCCAGCTCCACGGCCTCGTCCACCACGTCTCTGGTGATGTCCAAGGCGATGAGAACCCGATCCACCGGGGCGTTGCGCCGCCCTACCAGGAAACCGGCGTTGTCAAACCCCAGCTGATATTGAAAGGGGGCCTTCTTCTGGATGGCCTCATAGATTTGCTGTACGGTGTTCATGCTTCCAGCTCCTTTTTCATATCATCCATGCCTGCCAGTACCTGTTCCAGCTGCTCCACCACCGCCCGGTCCGGGTTGGCAGAGGCCTTCTGTCCGTCCAGGGCCCGGCGCACCTTGCCCTCCATCATAGACAGGTATGCCCCTCTCAGAGGCTGTGGGGTGTTGCGCCCCACCCAGAGCTCTGCCGGAGTCATAGGGGCATCCTCACCGCCCCGCACGGTGAGCACGGTATACATGCGGCTACCCTCTTGGCACAGAGTCTCGTGCTCCACCCGGTAGCCGTTTTCCACCAGCCACTGGCGGAGGTCTGGGAAGGAGGTCATGGGCTGAAGGAGCAGCAAGGTGTTCTCACGGGTCCAGGGAGCCTGCTCCAAAATGGTGGCAATGGTCTCCCCGCCCATGCCTGCGATGGCCACTACGTCCGCCTCCCCTGCCTGAATGCCGGACAGCCCGTCACACAGGCGCAGAGAGACCCGGTCCGCCACTCCGTGCTGCTCCACCGTCTCCTTGGCCCGGGCCAAGGGGCCCTCCCGCAAATCCGAGGCGATGGCGGAGGGGATACGTCCCTCTAACAGCAGCCATGCCGGCAGTAGTGCATGGTCCGTGCCCACATCGGCCAGCACCGAGCCCTGGGGGACCTGCTGGGCAATGGCACGCAATCTCGGCGTCAATTCCATAAAAATCCCTCATTTTCGTCAGATACAAGAAAAGAGCGGTTACCCGCTCTTTTCCCGCAATGGTTTTTATTCGCCGATGTTGGCGTTGAGCTGCTCCAGCAGAGCGTTCACGTCCACGCCGTGGACCATGCAGGCCTGCTCCACAGTCTCACCCCGGGAAGAGGGGCAGCCCAGGCAGTGCATGCCGATGGACAGGAAGATGGGGGCAGTCTGAGGAGCGATGTCCAGAATATCGCCGATGATAGTATCCTTGGTAATCTTAGCCATGTGATATGACCTCCTGATCTAGTTTGTCGAACAGTGATAGTATATCCAACCCTGCAAGGTTTTGCAAGGGTCAGTTGGGGAACTCACTGGAATTCCTTCAAGAACGCCTCCAGGCGGTCCATACCCTTCTTGATGTTCTCCATGGAGGTGGCATAGGACCAGCGCACAAAGTTGGGGGCACCGAAGGCGGTACCGGGCACGGTGGCCACCAGGCCATACTTCAAGAAGGCCTGGGAGAAGTCATCGCAGGTGTGGATCACCTGGCCGTGGACGGTGCGGCCCACCAGCTTCTCCATGTTCATCATCACGTAGAAAGCGCCCTCCGGCTTGATGCAGCTGACACCCTCCACCTGGTTCATACGCTCCACCAGGTAGTTGCGCCGCTCCTCAAAGGCCTGCCGCATGGTCTCAATCTTCTCCTGGGAGCCGCTGAGGGCCGCCTCTGCCGCCTTCTGGGAAATGGTGCAGCAGGAGCCAGCACAGTGGCTGAGGTAGTTGCTCATGACCTTGATGATCTCGGGCTCAGCCAGAGCGTAGCCAATGCGCCAGCCCGTCATAGCATAGGCCTTAGAGACGCCGTTGATGAGGATGGTGCGCTTCTTCACCTCTTCGCCCAAACTGGCCACGGAGGTAAATTTCAGCCCATCATAGAGCAGGCAGGAGTAGATCTCGTCGGCGATGATGTACAGGTCGTTCTCCACGCACACATCCACCAGAGCCTTCAGCTCCTCCCCATGGTACACCATGCCGGTGGGGTTGGAGGGATTGTTGAGAATCATAGCCTTGGTCTTGGGGGTAATGGCATCCCGCAGCTGCTGAGCGGTAATTTTAAACCCGGCAGATTCCTCCGCGGTCACCACCACAGGCACGCCGCCCATCATGCGGACCAGCTCAATGTAGCTGACCCAGTAGGGGGCCGGGACGATCACCTCGTCCCCGGGATTGACCAGAGCCCGGAGGGCCACATACACACAGTGCTTGGCACCAGCGGCCACCATCACCTGGGACGGCTCATACTCCACGTGGAAGTCCGCCTTCACACGCTCGCACACCGCCTTCTTAATGCCGGGCAAACCGGAGGCGGGGGTGTAGCGGGTGTTGTTCTCCTCAATGGCCCGAATACCAGCGGCCTTGATCTCGTCCGGGGTGTTAAAATCCGGCTCACCAGCGCCAAATCCCACCACGTCAATGCCGTCGGCCTTCATCTGCTTGGCCAGAGAGTCAATGGCCATGGTGCTGGATGCCTGCACCTGAGAGGCAATCTTGGACAGTTCTTTCAAGTCAATCCCTCCGTACACTTCATTTGTGACATATTATATCGTCTTTCTTGCACACATGCAAGAGTCAATCCCATCAACGCCGGGTATTTTGCATGTTATAACGTCCCTAGCTGCAAAATTCACCGGGTGCGCTTGGTGGTATTCTTGCGGTAGAGAAAATACAGCCCCTTGACCATCAGGTCCCGGTCGTACTGAATCTCATGGTGGCAGTGGCGAAAAATCTCCGGGGCATACTCGCCCGTAGCCACCACAGAGGCGGCCTTTTCCCCGGCAGACTGCTCCATCTCGTCAATGAGCCGATCGATGGACCCGGCATAGCCGTATACTACACCCGCTCGCATGGAATCCACCGTGTTGCGGCCCAGGGGAGAATCCACCTTTCCCATGGCAATGTGGGGCAGCTGGGCCCCGTTGTCGGATAGAGCCTCCAGGGCAATGGCCATACCCGGCATAATGGAACATCCCTCATAAGAGGCCTGACGCATGTAGGAGAAGGACAGGGCGGTACCCGAATTGATGACAATGGACGGGGACGGATACAGGGCCACCGCTGCCACCGCCGAGGCCACAATGTTGCTGCCCAGCTGGTTGTGCACGTCCGCCCGGATGTTCAGCCCGGTTTTCACCCCCGGGCCCACCACCATGGGGCGCTTCCCCGTCAGGCGCTGAATGGCCCGGACGAAAATATCCGTCACCTGGGGCACGACACTGGACACAATGGCCCCCTGTACCTCCTGAATCTTCCCGCCGTACAGCTGGAACACCCCCATGAGGTCCAGGGCGCATCGATCTTCACTGTATCTGCGCTCACTTTCCAGCTCAGAGCGGAACCGAATGTCACCGTTCTCTTCAAACAGTGCGATGGTAACATGGATATTGCTGATGGCCACAGCCAAAATCAAAGCGCCCAACCCCTTCATGATCAGATTCATATTATTTTTATTATAGCCAGCAATCCAGAGCAATGCAAGAGGGAACCTCCGCCCGAATCCAGTCCGGCGGAGGTTCCCCAGGTCGTTAAATATTATCCCGGATGATCTGACCCATACGGCGGGTGCCAATGACGTCTTCTCCCGGTTTGGCAATGTCAGCCGTGCGCCAGCCGTCAGCCAGGGCCTGGTCCACCGCCCGCTCCACAGCGTCCGCCTCAGCAGACAGCTGGAAGGAGTAGCGGAGCATCATGGCCACGGAGAGGATGGTGGCAATGGGGTTGGCCTTGTCCTGCCCGGCGATATCGGGGGCAGAGCCATGGATGGGCTCATAGAGGGCGGGGGCCGTATCTCCCATAGAGGCGGAAGGCAACAGGCCAATAGACCCGGTGATCATGGAGGCCTCGTCGGAGAGGATATCTCCGAACATGTTCTCGGTGACCACCACGTCAAACTGGCCAGGGTCCCGCACCAACTGCATGGCGCAGTTGTCCACCAGCACGTCCTCATAGGCCACATCGGGGTACTCCTCCGCCAGACGGTGCATCACAGACCGCCACAGGCGGCTGGTCTCCAGCACGTTGGCCTTGTCCACACTGGACACTTTCTTCCGTCTCAGACGGGCCATCTCAAAGGCTCGGCGGCCAATGCGCTCGATCTCCATCTCGGAGTAGGCCATCAGGTCGGTGCACTCCACGCCCCGGTCCGGGGTCTCATAGCGATCCCGCTTACCAAAGTACACGCCTCCGGTGAGCTCCCGCACCATCATCAGGTCAATACCCTTCTCGGCAGTCTCCTTCTTCAGCGGGCAAGCCTCGGCCAAAGCGGGTCGCAGAGCGGCAGGACGCAGATTGGCGTATAGCCCTAAGTCCTTGCGGATGGCCAACAGAGCGGTCTCCGGCCGCTGCTCGGCGGGCTTGTCGCTGCCCCACTTGGGGCCGCCCACAGCGCCCAACAACACAGCGTCACAGCTCTTGCACACCTCAGCGGTGCCGTCGGGATAGCTCTTTCCCACCGCATCGGTGGCGCAGCCCCCCAGAAGCACATCCACATAGGTGAAGGTGTGGCCGAACTTCTCTCCCACCTTGTCCAGAACACCTACCGCCTCATTGACAATCTCGGGGCCGATCCCGTCCCCCCGAATCAGTGCAATTTTATAATTCATTTGGCAAACCCCCTAGCTTTCAGAGAGTGGAGCAGGCCGCCATGCTCAATAATGCCGTTGACAAACTCGGGGAACGGCGCTGCCTGGAAGGTCTGCCCGGTGGTTTGATTCTCAATGACACCCGTAGCAAAGTCCACGGTGACACGGTCACCGGGAGAGATGCCGTCCACCGCCTCCGGGCACTCCATAATGGGGAAGCCGATGTTGATGGCGTTGCGGTAGAAGATACGGGCAAAGCTCTTGGCGATGACACACTTCACGCCACAGGCCTTGATGGCCAAGGGAGCGTGCTCCCGGGAGGAGCCACAGCCGAAGTTGCTGCCCCCCACCACAATGTCACCGGGCTCCACAGTGGTGGCAAAGTCGGCGTCGATGTCCTCCATACAGTGGGAGGCCAGGGACTTCTCGTCCGGTGCGTTTAAGTAGCGGGCGGGAATGATGACGTCGGTATCCACGTTGTCGCCGTATTTGTAAATCTTCATCTTCTCATCCCTCCCTCAGATGGTGGCGGGGTCGGTGACCACGCCGGTGATGGCGGAAGCCGCTGCCACCGCAGGGCTTGCCAGAATGATCATGGAACTGGTGGGGCCCATGCGGCCCACGAAGTTGCGGTTGGTGGTGGCAATGGCCCACTCGTTGTCACTGAGCACGCCCATGTGGCCGCCCAGACAGGGCCCACAGGTGGGGGTGGATACCGCGGCCCCGGCCTGGATAAAGTCGGCAATGAGGCCCTCTTCCATGGCCTGGAGATAGATCTGCTGGGTGGCGGGAATGACAATGCATCGTACCCCGTCGGCCACCTTCTTTCCCCGGAGGATGGCAGCGGCCTCTCGCAGGTCCTTCAAACGTCCGTTGGTGCAGGAGCCAATGACCACCTGCTGGATGGGCTTGCCCGCCACTTCGTCCACCGGCTGGGTATTGGAGGGCAGGTGGGGCAGCGCCACGGTGGGCCGCAGAGTAGACAGGTCAATCTCCACGGTACGGGCATACACGGCGTCCTCGTCTGCTTCAAAGGCGGTCCAGGCCCGCTCCACTCGTCCGTTCAAGTAGGCGATGGTCTTCTCATCCACAGGGAAGATACCGTTTTTGGCACCTGCCTCAATGGCCATATTGCAGATGGTGAACCGATCGTCCATCTCCAGGGAAGCCACGCCATCCCCGCAGAACTCCAGGGACTGGTACAGGGCTCCGTCCACTCCAATCATACCGATGAGGTGGAGCACCACGTCCTTACCGCTGACATAGGGGGAAAGGGTTCCCGTAAGTTTCACCTGGATGGCCTGGGGCACCTTGAACCAGGCAAGACCGGTGGCCATACCAGCCGCCATATCGGTGGAGCCCACGCCAGTGGAGAACGCACCCAGGGCGCCATAAGTACAGGTGTGAGAGTCTGCGCCAATGATGACTTCACCGGGAGCAGCCAAGCCCTTCTCGGGAATCAGCGCGTGCTCAATGCCCATCTGGCCCACATCGTAGAAGTGGGTGATGTGGTGCTTGTGAGCAAAGTCCCGGCACCTGGCGCACAGCTGGGCGGACTTAATGTCCTTACAGGGAGTGGAGTGATCCAGCACAATGGCGATCTTGTCCTGGTCAAACACCGTAGACACCCCCGCCTTCTCAAACTCTTTAATCGCCACGGGGGTGGTAATGTCGTTGCCCAGTACCAGATCCAGCTTGCCCTCTAAGAGCTGTCCGGCCTGTACCTGGTCCAAGCCCGCCGCCCGGGCCAAAATTTTCTGCGTCATGGTCATACCCATGAGACGCACCTCCTCGTTTCTCAGGTTGTTCGGTACATTCATTATGCCAAAGCCTCTGGAAAAAGAATGTAACGTGTGATACAATTTTAGGGCGATTGGAGGGAACGGCATGGCACAGTGGGACATCTTCGCCCGGGGGCAGACCCCAAAGCTGTACACCAAGGGACAGATGATCTATCTACAGGGGGAACAACCTCACCACTTTTACTACCTGGTGTCCGGCTCCGCCCGCAGCTTTCTCAGCAGCCCAGAGGGAGACGAGCGGATTTTGACCATTCACCGCAGCGGGGACCTGATGGGGGAGGCATCTTTTTTTGACCAGTACCCCCGGGTCAGCTCCGCCATGGCCTTGGAGGACAGCCTGGTGGTGTCCATTGACCAGCAGCGACTGGATCAGATCTTCATGGAGCACCCCCAGCTGGCCCAGCCCATGCTGCGCTACCTGGCCCGCACCATTCGGATTCTCTCCGACCACGTGGACACGGCCTCTCTCCCAGCCATTGGCCGGGTAGCTCGGTACCTGCTGACCTTACCCCGAGGCGAGAACAACACCGTGGCGTGTACGCACGAGAGCATCGGCCAGGCCATTGGCATGAGCCGCATCACCGTCAGCCGGGCCATGAAGCAATTGGTACAGCAAGGAGCTGTGGAGACGGGGTACGGCACAGT
>ERZ1643249.471-NODE-471-length-45517-cov-20.497360_pt1 | contig 45517 bp, 51 predicted proteins | sample MGYA00579263_ERZ1643249 | MGnify/ENA primary metagenome ERZ1643249 (study PRJEB29033, sample SAMEA4952264) | chicken gut metagenome | biome: Broiler Chicken; feature: Gastrointestinal Tract; material: Caecum | place: Ireland | collected 2018 | study: Broiler...
CCTCAACGGTCATGTGTCCCTCGTTGAATGTCGAACCGATAGAACCGTCATTCATCACTTTTTCAACGATACCGACACGCTCGGCACTTTCTGTCCAGTATTGCTTCTCGGAAGCGTGGACTGCCGTTGTCGGCAAAGCGGTAACGATAGTCGCAAAGGCAAGGAAGCCTGTGGCTAATCGCTTCAATATCTTTTTCATAGCTTTAAATTCTCCTTTCGTTTGGATATAGAAAAAGCCGTCCATTTCTGAACGGCTGGAAATAGAAAAGGAACGTCAATATCGGCGTTCCATAATCTACTTGCGATATTCAATTTTTAGTTTATCAATACTGATGTGCTGTACCATATCTTTGCAAATCTGGGATTTCTAACGTATCAAGGCTCATTCAATGGTAGTAAAATCGTAGTAATTTGAAGTATTTCAACCCTTGAAAATGCTGATAGATACAGTGTTTTAGCGGACAATCAGATTTTTAGTTGGTTTTTGTAACAAAAAAACACCTGTTTCATAATCTTCCGTTTCCTGGGGATATACTCCGTCACGGGGATCCTCTAGAAGTACGGCATTTTCTGCAAGATACCCTATATTCTCTTTCAAAGCTTTTTCGTAAATAGGATATTTTTCCAGAAATCTTTGTTCGCTGCTTAAAATTTCAAAGATATCCTTTTCTGATAACTGCAGATCCTTGTTTGGATAATCTATGCATGAAGCCAGGTAATCTTGAGTAGTCATACGATTCCAAGCACAGCCGATATAGTGGATTCCTGGGTCAGATTGTCCGGACATAAATTTTTGAAGTTCTTCAAAACTCCAGGAAGAAACTTTTTCTTCCAGATGAATTGCCGATGCCACATTTTCTTTTAAAAACAGAACTGGAATCTGGTAGCATAATGGCAACACATATTGTTTCCCTTCATAGACCCCACTTTGCAGTATTGCTTTCTGATAGTTTTCTCTTTGAAAGCTTTTATCTTCTTCCAGGTAAGGGGGTAAGTCTAAAAGTACGCCAGAAGACATTACCTTATTAATGTTTGAAAATAATGGTTCCCGGCTTTCTATATCGTCCGATTCGTATTGTGCAGGCAGTAAAAAGATATCTGGTCCTTCACCTGCCATAGTCTGCGTCTGGATTCTCTTTATTGCAGCCTCACGTTCTTCGGCCTCTGAAGGAAGGGTTAAAATTTTAAATTCCACTTCTGGATAAACTTTGTTATAACAAGATATAAGGGTGTTAATAATTGGGGTGTATTCCGGCTCTGTGCAGATAGTCAAGCTTTCCGTCGTCTTTATGCCACAGGAAGTGACGCATAGAGCAAATGCCAATATAACAACTAAAAAAAACTTTTTCATGAAGCTCGCCCCCTCCTTTCTTTGCATGGATTATCCATTTGTTTAATTATTCTATAGTTTAAGTTATTTGTCAATATGATATGTTGATTTTGAATAAAAATTAGCAATAAATAACTAAAAATTTAGGAAAAATTACTTTGACTGTAAGGCTGTACTGTTTGTTTCTGACGGATTGTTCTTTTCCCGTCTTCCGTTGTAGTACTAGGAAAATTCCGATGTTTCCCACTTCCTGCCTTTTTTCATTGGTTCCTTCAAACCTCGATTTTTCCCATATTTGCAGGAAATTTTTAATGCCCTTTTTGGGCTCTTTTTTATTGGAAAAATTTTTGGAGTATGTTATAAGAATAGTACTCTATAGTGCTTTGCGTGGGGATCAGTTATGGCATACTATTTAAGAAAAGAAAAAAGAAACAATCTATGGGCATTTTTTAATCTGCTACCATAGTTTGTTTCTTTTAAAGGTGTTAGAAATCAAAGTTTTCAAAAAAGAGATCAATTCCTATGATTTAATTCGCTTTATACGTGACTTCCGTGTGGTAAGAAGCGGAGATAACTCCTACATCAACATATCCAGAGATCAGGCAGTTAACGAAAAGATCAAAGGGTTGACCGGGATGACCAATCTGGATGCGTTGTATCTAACTGAAAAGGAAGTCGAAAATATCTTTAGCAACTGTATGCTGCTTGATTCCTGAGTACTAGGTTTTAAGTAAAACGACGGAATTCAGGTTTAATGTTCTCACTGTCATTTTCTTTCTCACTTCTTCATAGAAAGAACTATGCAGCCGCTTTCTAATATTTTCCAATACAATATTAGCATAGGCGGCTATAAACAGATTTTCCCCAATATATCTATTCTGCCAAAGCGATAGATACGGTTACAAAAGAAGATTTTGTGAATATAACCGTTTTGCCGAGACTAAACTGAACGGTTACAAAAGAAGATTCCACCAAAATAACCGTCCCTCCGGCATATCTGCTGCCTGGAGGGACGGTTATCAGGTCTTTTATCATGAAATTTTCTCAGTTACCCGCTCTGCATTCGTTTGATGACCTTCAGCCGGGTAAATTCTTCTCGTTCTTTCTCTTCCAGAGCATTGGAGATGCTTTTGGTAAGCGCCTCAAATTTGGGAATGGTAATATTCTTCAGAGCATTTGCCCGTTTCTGAGTCTTTTTAATATTCACCGCCAGCCGGTAGGCGGAATTTTCCACCATGGACAGACGGATGGTCAGCTCCTTTACCTTTTCAAAGGCAGCCCTGGCCTCATCCAGAGAAGCCTTGGTGCCGTAGTAGGCGTAGGTGGGAGCTCCAGAATCCGGTTCATACCGGACCAGAGGGATTTCTGTTCCCATAACACTTCTTGTTTTAATCTCAATAGAATTTTCCACCGGAACTGTCCGGGAAATCTCCTGTACATTGCTGATGCCGATCTCCATATTGGCCTTCTGAAGAGCGGCATAGGCAGTACGGAAGGTAATATCGATCTGGGACTGGATATCTTTTGCCTGATCGATCAGTTCCATCAGTTCCCGGATGAGAATATTTCTTTTCTTGTCCATCAGGTCGAATCCCTGCCTGGAAAGGGCCAGGGAATTCTTTGCCAATATCAGGTTTCCTTTGGTAGGAAAGGTATTAGGATCCATATCATCATCTCTCTTTCAGGAAACATTTCAGGAATTTTAAGCTTCTTCATAAGGTTTATAGTATTTATCCAGGATCTTTGTATCGATTCTGTCCAGTTCTTCCTTGGGGATCATGCCCAGCAGTTTCCAGCCCAGATCCAGAGTCTCTGTAATGCTCCGGTTCTCATCAGGACGCTGTCCTACAAATTCATGTTCAAAAGCCTCTCCAAATTTCAGATAAATTTTATCTATGGGAGAAAGCTCGTCTTCTCCGATAACAGACGCCAGGGCTCTGGCATCGCCTACTTTTGCATAGCAGGAGAAGAGCTGGTTGGCCACATCCTGGTGATCTTCCCTTGTAAATCCTTCTCCGATACCATCCTTCATAAGACGGGAAAGGGAAGGAAGTACATTGATAGGCGGATAAATGGCCTGGCCGTGAAGCTGCCGTTCCAGAACGATCTGTCCCTCTGTAATATATCCTGTCAGGTCCGGGATGGGGTGAGTGATATCGTCATTAGGCATGGTAAGGATAGGGATCTGGGTAACAGATCCTGTTCCTCCCCGGACAATACCGGCTCTTTCATACAAAGTGGCAAGTTCACTGTACAGATATCCCGGATAACCCTTTCTGGAAGGAATCTCACCCTTTGAGGAGGATACTTCTCGCATAGCCTCGCAGAAAGATGTGATATCCGTCAGAATGACCAGGATATGCATCCCTTTTTCAAAGGCCAGATACTCTGCGGCTGTGAGGGCCACCTTTGGAGTGATCAGTCTTTCTACAACCGGATCATTGGCAAGATTCAGGTACATGACCACATGGTCGGACACGCCGCTTTCTTCAAAGGTCCGGCGGAAAAATTCCGCCACATCATATTTAACGCCCATTGCCGCAAAGACAATGGCGAATTTTTCATTACTGTCCCCTCCCAGGGAAGCCTGCTGTACGATCTGGGCCGCCAGCTGGTCATGGGGAAGGCCGTTGCCGGAGAAGATCGGAAGCTTTTGCCCTCTGATCAGAGTGGTCAGACCGTCGATGGCGGAAATACCTGTCTGAATAAAGTTTCGGGGATATTCTCTGGTCACTGGGTTTAAAGGAAGTCCGTTAATGTTCAGCCGCATTTCGGAGACCACAGGCCCCAGACCGTCTATAGGCCGCCCGATGCCGTCAAAGGTACGTCCCAGAATCTCCGGGGAAAGATCGATTTCCATAGGATGGCCGCTGAGTCTTGTATGGGTATTCAGAAGGGACATACTTTCTGTTCCTTCAAATACCTGGATAACCGCTTTATCTTTGTAAATTTCTATGATGCGGCCCAGTTTCCGGGTGCCGTCGTCAATACGGAATTCAACGATCTCATCATAGGCGGCGTCCCTTACTCCTTCCAGAACAACAAGAGGGCCGTTGATCTCGCTTAGTCCTAAATATTCAATTGCCATTTCCAGTCCCTCCTTATCCGTTCTTTTCCATTACCGTATTATAGAAATCATCAATGGCCTTCATATAATCGTCCATCATTTCCAGATGGTCGTTTGGAACATCATATTTGATAGAGATCACTTTTTCAAAGATATTCTCTCTTTTCAGTATAGATACCGGCATTCCCATGCCCACCAGGATCTTGCATTTCTGATTCAGATAGAGGATCACTTCCATCATTTTAAACTGCTTTTCCAGAGAAACGCAGGTATCGTCCGGATGGAAGGCATTCTGCTGAAGAAATCCAAGACGGATCACCCGGGCGATTTCCAGGGTTAGCTTCTGGTCATCAGGAAGAACGTCGCTTCCGATAAGTTTTACGATTTCCATCAGACTGCTTTCTGAGTTCAGAATAGCCATCAGCTGATTCCGGTCATCCACAAATTTAGGAGAAACGTTTTCACTGTACCAATGGGCCAGATCTCCCAGATATTCACTGTAACTGGTCAGCCAGTGGATGGCGGGAAAGTGCCGGGCATAGGCCAGAGATTTATCAAGCCCCCAGAAACAGCGGACAAAACGCTTGGTGTTCTGGGTGACAGGCTCAGAAAAATCTCCTCCCTGAGGGGACACGGCGCCGATGATAGATACCGAGCCTTCTGTACCGTTTAAGTTCTGCATCATACCTGCTCTTTCGTAAAAGCCTGAAAGCCGGGAAGCCAGATAGGCCGGGAAGCCTTCCTCGGCAGGCATTTCTTCCAGACGTCCGGAAAGCTCTCTCAGAGCTTCTGCCCATCTGGAGGTGGAGTCTGCCATAACTGCCACATCATAGCCCATATCCCGATAATATTCTGCCAGAGTAATGCCGGTATAGATGGAAGCCTCACGGGCGGCCACCGGCATATTGGAAGTGTTGGCGATCAGGGTAGTACGGGCCATCAGGGGATTTCCTGTTTTGGGGTCATGAAGTTTGGAAAAGTCTTCCAATACTTCTGTCATTTCATTTCCACGTTCGCCGCAGCCGATATATACGATAATATCTGCGTCGGACCACTTGGCGATCTGATGCTGGGTCATGGTCTTTCCTGTGCCGAAACCGCCGGGGACGGCGGCTGTGCCTCCCTTTGCAATGGGAAAAAGGGTATCCAGGATACGCTGGCCGGTAACCAGGGGCCTGGAGGCCGGATAACGGCGGCTTGTAGGTCTTGGAACCCGGATCGGCCATTTCTGGGCCAGCTTCAGCTCATATTCACTGCCGTCTGACAGTGTCAGCACGGCAAGAGTCTGTGTAATGTTGTACTTTCCATCAGGAACCACAGATTTCACAGTTCCCTGGATATTGGGTGGAACCATAGACTTATGAAGGATAGAAGGGGTCTCAGGAACTTCTGCGATAATGGTTCCTCCGTAGACCTCCATACCCGGGGAAATAGTCATGTGCACATCCCAGAGTTTTTCTGTATCCAGAGAGTCTACCTGCATACCTCTGGATATATATTTGCCGGATTGTTTGGCGATTACAGAGAGGGGTCTCTGAATACCGTCAAAAATATTGTCCAGGATTCCCGGTCCAAGGGTAACAGAGATAGAGTCCCCCGTAGCGGTGACAGTCTCTCCGGGCTTCAGGCCGCTGGTCTCCTCAAAGACCTGGACGGTAGTGGCATCTTTTTTCAGAGAGATGACCTCTCCCACCAGATGCTCCTTTCCTACATGAACCATTTCGGACATCTTGAACCCTGTATTTCCTTTCAGATAGATGACAGGGCCGTTGACGCCGTAAATAATACCAGTTCTACTCATGATTCAGCCCTCCGTCAAAATTAAAATTTTCCTTCTCATTTTCCAGCATAGTGAGAAGGGTATAGTCAATCAGAATATTTTTGTCAGGGATCACAGCCCGGATCCCCCCTATAAAAGAAGTCTGGGAGATCAGGGGCCGGATACCGGTGCGTTTTTCCATCTCCTCCGCCAGAGTCTGGTCGCCGGAGGAGAGATAGATCTCCGCCTGGTCCTCCCCGGCAGCTTCCAGAGCTTTTTTAATCTTTTCCTCCAGCCAGTCCTCATACTGGGGGGTGGCGAGAAATGTCTGAAGCATTTCCTCTACTTCATCAAAAAGTTTTTCCTGAAGTTCCTGCTGTTTCTTGGAGAGACGTCTCTTAATATGGAGATGCTCGGAGGAAAGAGCTTTGTTGATCTCTCTGGCGGCATTTTCAGACTCTATTTTAAACTGGTTTTCAGAAGCAGCCTGCTTTTCCTTTTTGTGCTTTTCCAGGTTCTCTTCCAGTGATGCCTTGTATTCGGAAATTGCTTTGGAAGCTTCTTCTTTCGCGCTTTCTATGGAGACTTCATAGAAATGCTGCAGTTTTTCTTCTGTTGTCATACCTATCACCTTCCTGTCATAATTTTAGTCCGATAGCTTCATTTACATAAGAAGTAATGAAGTCGGGGGCCCGTCCCGTTCCGTGGCGGTCAGGAATCTCCACAAGAAGAGGAAGACGGTGATTCAGGCGGACATCATCAATGATATCAGGAAATTCTTTTCCGAATTTCTCTGTAAGAAGGATCACGCCGTTTTCCTTATTGGCGATAGCCTCTTCCAGCGCCTTTTTCAGTTCTTCTCTTTCGTGAACGACCACACCTTCCACCCCTGCCAGACGCATGCCGGTGTAAGTATCAATATTGTCACTGATCAAAAACATTTTCATAGGAAATCATCCTTCCGCAGATATCAGCCTAATCTTCCCAGGATCATAAAGGAAATGATCAAGCCGTAAAGGGCAATACCTTCTGCCATAGCTACAAAGATCATAGATTTACCAAACAGAGAACCATCTTCGCTGATAGCTCCCAGAGCTGCGCTTGCAGAACTGGCTACGGCGATACCGGAACCAATGCCGGAAAGACCGGTAACCAGAGCGGCTCCCAGATAGCCAAGTCCTTCTGCCAGACCGGAACCGGCGGCATCTGTAGCGGCCTGTGCGCTTACTGTTCCGCCGAACATAACGATGGTTCCTACCAGAAGAGCGCCGAAGAAGAAGAAACAGTTGGTAGCCAGGCTTTTTTTATACCGCTTTTTGTTTTTCTCTCCCAGGAAGAAAGCTCCAAAAGGGATGATGATGCTTAAGATCAATGCTGCTGCGATAGTGATTTGGATAATGGTTGTCATAATAAAATCCTCCTAAATAATTTCTGTTTTATATTGAGACCTATGCCCGGTCTGATGAACTTTTTTGGTTTACCCGTTTCAGGAAGGGACGGAATTCTTTTCCGCTTCCTTTATAGAAACGGCTGAACATTTCGTAATACTCCAGACGAAGAACCTGAATGCCTACGATCAGTCCTTCCATAGCGCAAACGAAAAGATTTCCCAGTACAATGATGATCCAGTTGATGCTTCCGCCGCCTTCGGCTCCTGCCAGCATAAGTACAACGCCCATCATGGCTGCATGGCTTACGGCAAAGGCTCCAATACGTACAAAGGAAAGTGTATTGGAAAGAAAACTTAACATGATCTCAAACAGCTCAAAAAAGCTTTGTACGAAAAACATAGGTTTGCTGCCTTCAATGGCAGGGGTCTTCTTTTCTACCAGCCGGGTAATCGGCTCCTTCAGCATGATCAGGATCAGCGGAACTGCAAAAAGGACGATCAAAACCGCTGCTGCGGGAAGGGGATTTCCTGTGAGAAGCAAAATTGCCGATGCAGTCAGAGTTCCGTAGAATACCAGTCCGCAGACAGCATTCTGGTCAAACCAGGTTCCTTCTACATCCCGGGTCTTTACAGCATTTATGACATGAAAGACCATGGTGAGAAGGATAAGGAACATACCAAAGATGATAGCCACCACAAAGATGGTATTCATATTTCCAAGTCCCGGTACTAATGTCATTGCTTCAGCCGGCCGCAGCCACACTGCATCTATAATATCTTCAAATCCAAAGACACTGCCGAACATAAATCCAAAGAAAGTAGAGAAGATACCGGCAGTGCCGATAATGGCAGCCAGATCCAGATGCTTCTTTTTATATAAGAAAAAACCGCCCAGAGCCAGAAGAAGTCCCTGGCCTACATCTCCGAACATAACGCCGAAGATAAAGGAATAGGTTACCGCTACAAAGATGGTAGGATCCATTTCATGATAATCAGGAAGCCCATACATTTTTACATACATTTCAAAGGGCTTGAAAATCTTTGGATTTTTCAGCTTTGTAGGAGGCTTACAGCTTATTTTGTTTTTATCATCCTCTATTACACAGAAAAGCTTAGGATCATCCTCAATATCTTTCATAAATGCGGAAGCGTCGTTTTCTGTCATCCATCCGCAGAGTATATAGAAGGTTTCCTGATGTTCTTTCACACAGGCGGCCACCTTGCGCACATCAAAGTTGGTAGAAAGAGCGTTTAAAGCAGCCTGGGCAGAAAGGATCATGGAAGCGTCTTCCTTTAGAAGATTCTGGATTTCTTCCTGCCGTTTGTCATATTGTCTCTGCAGTTCCTCCAGCTTTCGGTTATACTTTGAGCAGAGAGCCTGAGGAGTACCGTGATAGAAATCTTTTTTTAGATAGATCCGTTCAAAATGCATGGAAGAGAATACGGCGTCTACCTGTTCCATCTTTGTCCAGAGAACAAAATACAGGCCCCATACATAATCCGAGTCTTCCCGGCAGGGGTAAAACATAGTATCCAGGTCATCGTATACATAGGTGTTGAACTTTTCATAGTACTCTTTCTGGATCCTGCCGAACCGTACCTGGACGAAACGGTAATGGATCAGCTTATCTACGTCTTCCGGCAGGGAAGAAAATGGAAAGAGACGGTTGATGTCTTCGGTGACAGAGGTCTGTTTAGCCATTAGCCTGTCACATTCCTGCCGTAGCTCTGAAATTTTTTCTCCCAGAGAATCCAGCAGAGGCTGGATCTCTTCAAGGGAAATATCCTGGATCGGAACATTTCCCTGATCTCCCAGCAGAGAGGCAAATTCATTTACTTTTGCCAGCAGATCTCTGTAGGGATTGATCTGGATATAGGGAGATAAATGCTGCACCTGAGTGAGCTGAGCCATGGCGTTTTCCAGATGGATCTCATACTTTGAGAGATAATCGTTTACCACCCGGTCGATATCCGCCTTAGGGCCTGTAATACTCAGAAACTTCATTTTCTCGATCATTTTTGATCACCTCCGAGTTGTTACGTTTTGTGAATATAATCCAGTGTCTCAGCAGGCGAAAGTCCGTAGCGGACACATTCTATAGCTGTAGTCAGCCGGTCTACTTCGTGTTCTTTGTGATAAAGATAAGAATAAATCACAATTACTGAGTGTGGATAGTTTCTTGCCTCTTTTTCTATGATCGTTTTCAGATTCAGATTATAAAATTCTTCCAGCTTCTCCGGGGCAAGGTCGGGGAAACGTTTTTTGTAATAAGTGGCGTCCAGTGCCCGCCGGAATTCCTCCAGGTCTGACGCCTCCACCAGAGCTGTAATGTCATGCTTCGATAATCGGTAGCGCATAGGGATCAGCAGCGCATAGATGTCTGCCGGAGCCATATGATAATATTTTTTAGAACGGTAGATCCATTGCAGATTCAGCATGTCAAACTTATTTCCATAAGCAGTGGTAATCTCTTCCAGATCCCGTTTTTTAAACAGTTTTTCCTTTACAGACCAGATATTGGAAAAATAGTATTGATCCAGGGCCATACCGTAGTCAAAAAGGGTGGGGGTATAATCCCGTCCCAGTCTGCTCAAGGGTCCATAGTATTCAGAACCCTGGAGATTTCCGATAAATTCTTCTACCGTAGAAGAATTGGCAAGCTTTTCAATATTCAGTTTTGAATGACGGTCAAAAAAGGACTGGAAAAGGGAAAGGTCCAGATCGGCTCTTCCTTTATCAAATATTTTTCTGAGACAGTCCTTCATAACTGCAATCTCATATCTTTTAAAATAAAGGGCCATAAAGGTCCGCTGTTCAGGATTTGCAAAGCGGTACAATTTGGCAAAATTCTGGTGGATCGTGTGGGTAAGGAGCTTTTCAATATCTCCTCTGTGGAGACTGTTCTCGTCTAGATCGGCCCACAGGTCGGCGAATCCAGGCTGCTTTTTCAAGTATGCCACGATCTGTGGAACAGAATCCATCTGAGCAATCTCCTGATACTGCTTTTCATTCATCAGTTTACTTTCCATAGCCCGTATTTTTGTAGACAGGCCGCTGTAAGAAAGCAGACTTCCCATAATCTCACATCCTTAATATACGGTTATAGATTTGTTTTGCCAGGGCCGTATGACATTCTGTATAATGCTTTTCCATTTCTTCCAGAGTCCGGGCCGTTTCAGCTTCCTGATGCGCCAGCTTCTCTTTCATCTGGGTTTCCAGCCCTTCCCGGATCCCGGCTGTTTTCTTCCGGGTTTCTTCATCTATGGACCGGTCAAAATCCTGGATTGCCTGGTCGTATTCTAAAGCCAGCTGCTTTTTTTGTTCCGACACATCGTCCATGATCTGAGAGGCGGCAGCTTCTATTTCAGCCAGTTTGTTGATAATGTCTTCCATAGAATTCCCTCCTTAAATTTCTACCACTTATCATACACCATTTTTGGAGAAAAGTCATATAAAATCCATGGAAAAATTAGGAAAAATGATAAATTTGCATTAAAAAAATAATCCATAGAAGACAGAAAGCATGAATTGTGGAAAGAGACTTGCAATATCGGCAGGAAATCATGTATACTCTTAAAGAAATCAGGGAAAGGCAGGCATACCATGAGATTAAGAAATATACCGGGAGCAAAGGAAACCATTGAAAATAATAGATTTGTGGTCCATCAGATACAAGAGAAAAGGAATCATTGGAAGGATGTTTTCGGAAACGAAAATCCTGTGCATATCGAGGTGGGAATGGGAAAAGGACGTTTCCTTATGGAAATGGCAGCCCTGAATCCGGAAATCAATTATGTGGGGATTGAAATGTATGACAGTGTTCTTCTTAGAGCAGTTCAGAAAATGGAAGAAAAGGCAGCACAGGAAACAGCCCCCGGTAATCTTCGTTTTATTCGGATGGATGCCAGGGAACTTCCTCTGGCATTCGGGAAAAACGAAGTGGACAGGATATATCTGAACTTTTCTGACCCATGGCCAAAAGAGCGTCATGCCAAAAGAAGGCTTACTTCCAGACAGTTTTTTGAAAGGTACGATCAGATCCTGGCGCCTCAGGGTGTCGTAGAATTTAAGACAGATAATCGACCTTTGTTTGAGTTTTCTCTTGAAGAGACAGAAGAGGCGGGCTGGAAAATTATGGCTCATACCTTTGATCTGCATCATGATCCTACTATGAATGAGGGAAACGTGATGACAGAATATGAGGAGAAATTTTCATCTATGGGAAATCCCATTTATAAGCTGATTGCCGGAAGATAAGGATGTTGAAGCTATGACAGGGAATTGTACGGGATCATATAATATATAGAAGAATTTTTGCGGGGAATCTATGAGCAAGAAAAAAGGCGGGCTGGAAAAAATGTTGTTTCAGTGGGCTTATCAGAATAGAAAAGGAGAGACACGGGCAGCTCAGATCTTAAAGTCTATAGAAGAAACAGAAAAGGCTTTAGATAATGTAAAATTTAAAAAAAGAGGTTAAAAATAAAAAATTAAAAAAATATAAAAAAAGCTTGCATTTTGTAAAAGTCTGAGTTATAATATCTCTTGCGTTGAGGGAAACGCAAAAACAAAAGAGATGCGCCTTTAGCTCAGTTGGTAGAGCAGTAGACTCTTAATCTATTTGTCCAGGGTTCGAGTCCCTGAAGGCGCAGTTAAAGCACTGTTTTTGAAGTCTTAGAGCTTCGGGGACGGTGTTTTTTTATGATTTTACATAGATTTGAAAGAACTATAATATGCTTCGAACATTCCTGTGCTAGTATAGATATGCAGCCACAGAATCGATGTCTGCAGGACGTAGGAGAAATTCATTCCTTCCTGGCCTGCAGACAAAAAAACAGACAGCCGGAGAAAGGCTGTATCTAGAAAAAACAGCGAGGTGTTTGATATGAGAAAAGAAAGAAGAACCCGTAAGCAGATGAAATATGATTTGATGCGGAGCTATTCAGGAATGGAAGCTAAGGTCAGCCAGAAGGCAAAAGATATTTTCAAAAGAAAACCCTACGCTGCAGCCCATTAAAAGCAGGAGAAAAGACTCTACAGAGAGCAGATTTTTCAGACAAAAAGAAGTCCGGAATATCTGCTCTCTTTTTCTTGCCCATTTAAGGGGCAGAAGGTATAATACATATATTCCGAGGGGAGGCGCCAGAAGGAGGATTTTACTGTGAATGAAAAAACAAAATATCAGCTTATGAAAAACAGAGAGCTTTTAAAGGGATACCAGAGAAGCGACGCTGGAGAAGAGAAAACGGACCAGGAGCAGAAGCTGCCGGGCCCTGCTCCTTTAAAAGAAAAAACGGGGAAAGGCGGGATTTCTCTGCCGAAAGACTTTGAAAATCTTTCCATAGAAGGTAGTTTTCTGGATCTGATTAAAGGGAGAAAAAGCAGGCGCCAGTATGGAGACGAGCCCCTGACTCTGCTGGAACTTTCTTATCTTTTGTGGGCGACCCAGGGAGTGCGGCATATGGCTGGGCATAAGAACCCGGTAACTTTTCGAAATGTACCTTCCGCAGGCTCCAGGCATCCTTTTGAAACCTATCTGTTTATCGGCCGGGTAACGGGATTGAAAAAGGGAATTTATCATTATCTTCCGGAACATCATCAACTGGAACTTTGGGAGGATAAAACCGATTATGAAACGGAGTTAACCCAGGCTCTCTGCGGGCAGTATTTTGCCGCATCAGCGCCCGCGGTCTTTATCTGGAGCGCTATTCCCTATAGGACAGAGTGGAGATATGGGCAGAAGGCGGCTAAATATATTCTTTTGGACGGCGGGCATGTGTGCGAAAATTTATATCTTGCCTGTGAATCCATTGGCTGCGGAACCTGCGGGATCGGAGCTTATGATCAGGAATCTCTGGATGAACTTCTTGGATTTGCTCCGGGCCCTTCAGGAGAAAAAAACTATGAGTGTGCAGTTTATGCAGCGCCGGTAGGGAAAAGAAAGGAAAATTTATGACTTATATTATTACGTTTTTAGAAGGCTTGATCACCTTTATCTCCCCCTGCCTTCTTCCTATGCTTCCCGTATATGCAGCATACTTTGCAGGGGGAAGAAAAGAAAAAGAAGACGGCGGTTCCCCTTTCTGGAAAGCTCTGGCTTTTGTTCTGGGGTTTACCGTTACTTTTGCTATACTGGGAGCCTTTGCGGGAACCCTGGGAAGCCTTCTCAGAAAGTATCAGACAGAGGTCAATCTGGTCTGCGGATTTATGGTCATTCTATTTGGCCTGAATTTTCTGGGAGTGATCCGTCTGGGGATTTTCAGAGGTACCGGCGGAATGAAAGGAAGTACAGAAATGGGGGCTTTCTCTGCCTTCCTTTTCGGTGTTGTATTCGGACTGGGGTGGACGCCCTGTATCGGTGCTTTCCTTGGCTCAGCTTTAATGCTGGCCTCTTCCCAGGCTTCCTGGGTCCAGGGAATTCTTTTGCTTATCTGTTATTCTGCCGGGCTTGGAATCCCCTTCCTTATAAGTGCTGTGCTGATACAGAAACTAAAGACAACTTTTGACTGGATAAAAAGGCATTACGGGATTATCAATAAAGCTTCAGGAGGACTTCTCATATTGGTAGGAATCCTTATGATGACCGGACTGATGAATCAGTATCTGGTTATGATGAGCTAGTACAGGAAATTATAAGGAAGGATTATTTTCTGCATCAGAAAGGAAGAATTGGATGAACGCAAAACAAAAATGGATCCTGGGCGCTGTGGCATTTATATTATTACTGGTGATCGCAGGTTTTGGATACCAGGAGCTTCAAAAAGAAGCAGAACGTCAGGAGAAAAAATCAGCAGCTTCACAGGAAAAGGGGGATTCCTCCAAAAAGAAAGAAGCTACGGAATATGCAGAGGCGCCGGACTTTACAGTATGGGATCAGGAAGGCAACCAGACCAGCCTGAAAGAAATCCTGGAAGGAAAGCCGGCGGTGATCAATTTCTGGACCAGCAAGTGTCCTCCCTGTAAGGAAGAAATGCCTGATTTTGAAGAACTTTATCAGGAACTGAAAGATCAGGTCCAGTTTATCATGATAGATGGAATAGGATGTATGGGAGAGACAGAAGAATCAGGAAAAGCTTATGTAGAAGAACAGGGATTTACTTTACCGGTCTATTATGACAGAGAAATGGAAGCTGTAATCAATTACGGTATCCAGGCTTTCCCAACCACATACATATTGAACCGTGAAGGAAGACTGGTTACGGGGAGCAGAGGTATGCTGTCAAAGGATAATCTGCAGGGATTATTAGACGAAGTAATGGAATAAAATATAGAGTAAAAAAGCAGAAAAGAGGAAACCGCAGCGGCCTCTTTTCTGCTTTTTTGATCAATAGAGTTTCTGTTTTTACTGAAGCATGGAAGCCAGTACCTGATTTACCACTTTGCCTTCCGCTACTCCTTTTACTTTGGGCATGAGAACCTTCATGATTTTTCCCTTATCCTTAGTAGTAGGAGTTTCAATAGAAAGCTCCGCCAGTACTCCCCGGATTACTTCTTTGATCTCTTCTTCGCTGAGCATTTTGGGAGCAAATTCCTCATATACGGCGATTCGTTTTGTACATTCGTCAATGATATCAGTTCTATCCTGAGGTGTCATTTCAAGGGTTTCTTTTGTCTGTTTGATTTCTTTTAATACTACTTCATTTTCTTCCGCCTCAGTGAGGTCTTCACGTTTATCAATGGCTTTGTTTTTCAAAGCAGCCAGAAGCATGGAAAGGGAATCTTTCCGCTCTTTATCTTTGGCTTTCATAGCCTCTACCATTGCTTTTCTTACTTCATCAATTTTGCTCATATCTGAACATCTCCTTTTTTAACTGACTATTTATTAGTATACCATTTATCCGGAAGCAGTCAATGGATAGGAGAGAAAGTTGCCTTTTTCTTATAAATCTGGTATTCTAAATATCAATGAAACCAGAGCAAGATCCTCTTACTGCCCGCTGCAGGGATAAGCTTATTTTATGCGCAGGAGATTCCAATGGAAATATGCGGCCAGAGACCGGACTACTACCGTCACCACCAGCCCCAGAATGATCCCTGTTGCTTCTCCCATGGAATTTCTGCAGACTACGCAGGTGACCCCGCCGGCAATGGCCGCGCTGGCATAGATTTCTCTTACCAGAATGTAAGGAGTTTCGCCTGCCATAATATCCCTTAAAACACCGCCCCCAACACCGGTTAATACCCCAATGAAAATGAAAAAGAAAGTGTTATCCTGAGGCAGGATCCGGGAAGCTGTCTGAATACCTACTACTGTAAAGATCCCCAGGCCGGCGGTATCGCACCAGAGCATGATTTTGTCATAGTAGCGGCTTTTAATCTGGGAGTGCAGGATTTCCGGATTGTTATATACCACGGCAAAAAGCAGAGTAGAGGTAAGGATGGAAAAAAGGATATATACAGGCTGAGAGAATGCGGCGGGAGGTGTTACTCCCAATATTATATCCCGCATCATTCCTCCTCCTACAGCAGTAGTGGCCCCTAAAATATTTACCCCGAAAATGTCCATCTTTTTTTCAATGGCAGTCATAGCGCCGGAAGATGCAAAAGCTACTGTGCCTATGATTTCCAGAAAAAAAACAAATGTATCCATTATAAATAAAGGCTCCTTTAATTTTTCTTTGGTTTCCGTGGCTCATTATAACATATCCTTCTTATAAGCTCAATAAAACAAAGAGGTGAAAACATGGGAGAAAGATATAAAAAAGAATATTCCATATACTGTCCGAGAACAAAGCAAAAGGGGATGCATCAGATTGAATATGCAAAAGCTACCTGCACCAGAGTGCCAGATACCCTTCTGCATTTTCACTGCACCATTAACGGAAAATGCAAGGATTGTGAGAGAGATTATCAGGATTGAAAAAAGTACGGGAAGGACTTCAAAAGTCTATACCGTACTTTTTTTAGATTTTAAAGGACACTTGGGAAGACGCACTGGAAAAGATGAGATCCAGGTCACAAAACGGAAGGGTAATTCAGTAGCCAGAGCAAAGGTAAGCAAGATGCAAAATCCCAGTAGCAGACAGGTTTCCAGAGGAGTGTCCACCTTTTCCAAAACATGGCCTGCTTTCAATATACTATACATAAGTCCATGAAAAAGATAAATGGACATGGTCCGAACGCCTAATATGGAGTAGAAATGCTGTTTCCTTGGGATTATGACACACACGCCGAAGAGAACACAAAAAGAAATTCCATAACATGCCAGACGGATCAGCAGTCCCCATCCATTAGTCAGATCCATATCTTCATAAGAATACCTCCCATAAAAGATAAGAGGAGAAAGTTTGTTTCCTGTAAGAAGTACCCATCCGCCCAGCACCAGCGCGATTCCGGCCCAGCCCGCAGTAAAATATTTCCACTTTCTGCGGACTATATCAAACCAGCTTTCCTGGAAGTAATATCCGGCTAGGAAAAAAGGATAGAAAAACAACGTCCTGGGAATACTGAAAAAATTTCCCAGTTGAGTAAATCCGATCAGGAGTCCTCCGGTAACTGCTATCAAAATATTTCCTGGGATTTTTTTAAAATAAGGCGTGATAATACGCCAAAAAAACAAGGCCATCAGGTACCAGAGAGAGAACTTGGGCCGGTTGAAGTACAGGCCGGTTTCCTTGTGGATGACGAAAACATACAGAAAATAATAGAGTAATTCAAAAACAAAGTAGGGAATTACCAGTTTCTGTATCAGCTTTGCCAGTCCCATCTCTTTTTTGGAAAAATAACCGGATATAAAAATGAAAGCTGGCATATGAAAAGAAAATATTATCCATTTTAAAAAGGTAAGAAACAAGTTGTTTGTGTAGCATGGTTCTATGAAATGGCCTATCACGACTAAAAGAATCAGAAAAGCTTTATAATTATCCAAAAAGTAATTACGGGATTTTGTTGACATAATCTTCACTTTCATATTATTATAATTTATGTTATTTAACAAATATGAAATTAATTATTAATCTTTTATCTTCGGGAGTATCATACAACGTTTGCAGATAGAATGCAAATAGAAAAAAACCTGAAAAATCAGGGAACTTTAGGTGATTATTATAAGGGGAAAGGAATGAGAGTATGAGCGAACACCGCAGAATCAGTCAGCGGAGAAGAAGACAGATGGAAGAAGAGAGGCGCAGGCAGGAGGAAAGACTCAGGGAAGAGGAAAGGCGAAGAAAGATTGCACGGGCAAAAAGGCGGAGACAAGTGATCCGGCGCCGCAGGATGCTGGCCGCAGGCAGTCTGCTTATTCTCATATTAGCTGCAGCAGTCGTGGGGAGGACTGTATATAAAAGAAGTCAGGTGCAGAGACAGCAGCAGGAAACAGAAAAACAGCAGGCGGAAGAAGCGGCGGCACAGGCAGAGACGGAAAATAATACGCTTCATATAGTAGCGGTAGGGGATAACCTGATTCATGACGCATTTATTGAAGCCGGAAGTGATAATGACTGGGACTTTGATTTCCTTTATGATAAGATTAAGGATGATATTTCAGAGGCAGATCTGGCCTCTGTCAATCAGGAAACGCCACTGACAGCAGATCATGATGAGGCGGCGGGATATCCGGATTTTAATACACCGTCTGAGGTGGGAGATGCTTTGGCAGACGCAGGATTTGATATTATCACTCAGGCTACAGAGCATGCTTTTGATCAAGGAGAGACCGGAATAGAAGATACGATTTCTTTTTGGGAAGACAACCATAAGAAAGTAACGCTTTTAGGAATCCACGACAGAGAAAGCGATTCTAGATACCAGATCATTGAAGAAAAGAATTTTAAAATTGCGGTGATGAATTACAGCACTATGCTCAGCGAGAATCATTCTATACCGGATGACGCATCTTATATGGTGGATACATATTCGGAAGAGAATATAAAGGAAGATCTGGAGCAGGCAAAAGAAGAGGCAGATGTGTCCATTGTGTACCTTCATGGGGGACAGGATGATTCTGTGGAGCCGGAAGAGAGACTGAAAGAACGGGTGCAGTTTTTGGCAGAGCAGGGAGCAGATGTGGTGATCTGCTCGCACCCCCATATACTGAAAGGTTATGAGAAAATTGAAAGACCGGACGGAAAAGAAACGCTGGTATACTATTCTCTGGGAAATTTTGTCAGTGATCAGTCCAGTCTGGAGAACCTTTTGGGAGGAATGGCGGATTTTACTCTGGTCAAAGACGGAGACGAGGTCCGTATCCGAAACTATACGATGGTTCCGCTGGTTATGCACTATAATGAAGATTACACGGATTGTGCAGTATACAAATTGGAAGACTATACAGAGGAACTGGCGCAGGAGCATGGCATACATGAAGAAGATCCAGATGCGGATTTTACTCTTAATGCTTTGGAAGAAGCGGCAGATGCGGCAGGAGAACTCCATTCAGAATGGAATTTTGAGACAGAAGATCCGGACAATGAGGATGTATCATCTGATCAAGACGAAACCGACAGTCAGGAAGAATCCGGTACAGAGGAAGATACAGAGAACAGTGAGACAGGTGCTCTGGAAAGAGAGAATACAGATTCCGGCATAAATGAAGAATAAGTGTTGCAGAAAGAGACCCTCCGGTATATCATTTGCCGGGAGGGTCTCTGTTTTAAAAGAACCTTTTTTGAACTGTTTAGGAATCCTTAGAATTTTCTTCTGCTATACAGTCTGGAGAAAAGGGGAGGATAGATTTGTAAGAGTCCAGTTCTGCTCTGGACTGGGGGAGAAAAGGAATCAGACCTGTTGCTTCTGTGGTTCCGCATCCATCTAAATCCCTGGCAGAAGTTTTCTCAACAAGATATTTATCTTCTTTGGACAGATTTTTCTTTTTCATGGGAAATTACCTCCTTTTGGAGTAGAATTTCCCCAAATTTAAAATATATACAGGAACAGGAGAACAGAAATATGGGAAAACATAAAGAAAAAGAAATTAAGACAAATGCTATGAGAATACTGGAAAAAAATAAAATTCCTTATGAGACGATACAATATGAATGTGATGAGTTTATAGACGGACTGCATACTGCAGAAAAAACAGGAGCTCCTGTAGAACAGTCTTTTAAAACCCTGGTAGTTCAGGGAAAAAGTAAGGGGTATTATGTACTGGTGATTCCTATAGCAGAAGAAATTGACCTGAAAAAAGCAGCCAAAGTATTAAAAGAAAAATCTATAGAAATGATTCATGTAAAGGATATTACAAACGTTACAGGGTATGTCCGGGGAGGCTGCAGTCCCCTTGGAATGAAAAAACAATATCCTACAGTTATTCATAAATCTGCTTTAGACTACGAAGAAATCTATGTCAGCGGGGGCCGTATCGGCACCACCCTGAAGGTGTCCCCGAAAAAGCTTGGGGAGGCAGTAAACGCTGAATTTGAAGATATTACTGCCTGATCTGGAAAGAGTCCTGGATAATGCCTGCCAGGGCCTGGTGTCCCAGCAAAGTGAGATGGATTCCGTCTGTGGTAATGGCGCTGTATCCGTATTCCTCTATTTTCTGGTTCAGAGGTTCCTGGGTAGGAATAAAGCGAGCACCATAGTTTCTCGCAAGCTTGAGGATGTTCTTTGACATTTTTTTCTGCCATGGAACCCACTCCTGGTAGGTATCTTCTTTAGGAAAAACAAAAGGTTCTAACGTAATTACCTTTGCTTCCGTTTCCCTGGACAGGTCAAAAAGCATTTCATGGTAGGAGCGTATACTGTCTTCCAGAAGATAAAGCTTATCCTGCCAGGAGACCTGAGAACGGACGATCATACCGATATCGTTGATACCGACCAGGATACTTACATAATCCGGATGAAGGGAAATACAGTCGCTATAAAGAGCCCGTGCTACACGCTCTGTAATATATCCATCTACACCCCGATTTACAATATTCCAGTCAGTACCAGATTCCTTTAAAGAATCGGCAAATATATTTACATATCCATATCCCAGCTGATTGGGAGAATCTTTCCTTCCGGCATCTGTAATGCTGTCACCTAAAAAAACAATGATTCCCATAATTTACTCCTCTTTATCCCTTAGAAGGGAATAGCATATTCCTATTTCCTATTTTAACTGAAAATCATCAGTATTGCAAACGCTAATTTTAAGGGGAAGGGATTTGCTCAGAAGAAGCTGGAAAGGTATAACGAAATTCTTCTTTAGCGAACGAAATCACATCGTTTTCTTTCAAAAGTTTTTTCTCCTCGGGGTTCAGAGGTATCCCATTTACTTTGGTCCCATTTTTAGAATTCAGATCTATGATATAACAGTGTGTCCCCTCCTTCATGATTTTTGCATGTATTCTGCTGACAGTCGGGATATTCAGGCAGATATCCGCAGAAGCCTTCCATTTTCCGATTAATATACATTCTTTATCCAGTACAAAAATTTTTCCGGAATTTTTTCCTGTTCCCTGAAGACTGGGGCAGGGAACGGCATGAGTAGGTTCTTCCAGAAGAACAGTTAAGGATTCAGGAAGACTTTCATCTGGAAAGATTTCTTCCGGAGGAAAATCTTCCCAGGCGGGCTCCTGGCTTTTTGGAAGCGGCTTTTTTTCCTTTGGCTTTTCATCTTCCTGTGACAGGGATTCCTGCTTTTGGAACAGACAATAATAGAGAAAAATACCTGCGCCTGTAAGAATTATGAGAAGAACTGCCAGAACCGCCAGCTGGAACAGAGAAAGAAGACGGAAATGCCAGAGGAGAAAGAGAATGACGCACAGAAGGAAGATTCCGGCAAAGCCTCCATAGATACTATAGGAAACAGAATCCTCGTCTTTTTCATTAAAAAAATCATCCAGCAGTTTCTGATGTTCCTTTTCTTTAAGATCTTCCTCCGGATCATCGTCTGCAAAAGGATCTTCATCTTCAGGAAACAAAGGCTTCTCCTGCTCTTCAGGAGCCGGCTCATATAAGAAATTTTTTACTACATCGGGACAGATGGTGCCGCCGGCAGCTTCTTTATATATTCCATAACCTAAGGCAACAGCATTCTTGTCCCCATGATCGATCTTAGGAAGAAAGTACTCAGCTAAAGCCTGAAATTCTTTCTTTTCTTCCGTAATCCGAAACGGAAACCAAGTGAAAAGGTAACTGCCGGTTTTGGTATCCCGATATATGTAAGATGGGTTCAAAAGCAGCAAGTCTGTATCTAAAAGATATTCTCCCAGTGCCATGTAGGCTTTCAGCCAGCTTTGAAGGATATCTTCCAGATCCTTTCTGGAAAGCTTTTCTTTGTCAAAGAGATTTCCAAGGGACTGGCATCCGGTAATATCATAGTAAAAATATTCTTCTCCGTTAAGCCTTTGGATTTTACAGAAAACCAGTCCTGGAATCTGGTTTCCCAGAAAAATTTCTTTTTGATAATGTTGACAGGCTGGAGCCTGGGTTTCATGAAGGATCATATAGCTGATCCCGCGGATTCTTTTGTAATTCACCTCCATTATCCTATCACTCTCCAATCAGCGGTTTTGTATAGTATCTATAAGATTTTTTGCTTTTTCAACTTTTTCGATAAAGAGAACAGGTCTTATGATTTTACTTTTTACCATGCCTGTTTGTTCCCATTTTAAATTCTGGTAAGGAATTCCCAGTGTATAAGAAAAGGCGGTGGTGATTTCCTCGTCATTTCCGGAAACAGAAAATGAATTTCCTTTTCCCTGAAGAAGACCGGCTGCTTTATTTTTTCCGTTTTCAGAGCTGTATACAGCCCAGGAACTTCCATATAAAGAAGATTCCGCTGCTGTCCCGGTATTTTGAATCCGGGTGTGGGTTCCAATGAGGAGAAGGAGAGAGGCAAAGATCACCAATAGCCAGATACCGCTGAGAAATGCCATTTCTATAGTATAGCTGCCTTTACAGGTCCGTTTTTCTACTTTTTCAGCCAAAAATAGCCACCTGCCATTCCTGATAATAAGAAGGGGAGAAAGGGAATGCGGATATTCTTTTTTCTGCCGGAAAATATTAAGATCAGTACTGCGGCCAGGAATAACCCAAGTAATGCTGTAAACAGTATGCCAAGACACTGCCAGAATCCTATAGATATCCCGATAAACAGAAGAACGATTCCATCTCCATATCCTACTGCTTCCTTAGTAGCTTTAGCCAAGAAAAGGAAAAGCAGGCCAGGGATCAGTCCGGAAATTCCTTTTCCCAGAAGGAACAAGAGAGAGTTCCTTTGTATGGAAAAGTTCCAAAGGGAAATTCCCAAAATCAGAAATCCGTATATCTGCAGTTTCCAGATAGAAATTTCCTTTTCACGGATATCCTGTATACTGCAAAATGCAAGCATTATGATATTAGCTGCCCATTCTAACTCCATATGTTCACCTTTCATTTTATTTTTTTGCCCCGCATCTGCTGCAGATATCCAGATCCCGGACCTCGGATCTTTTGACGGCAGTGACGTTTCGTGTCAGACCTCCGCAGCCTTTGCTGCTGTGGTAACGGCTCCCGGTTCTGGTAACATATACGGAGCTTCCTTTAAAATTGTCATCTATGCATCTTTCACAGGGGTAATAGTGCCCGCCGTACTGGTTTACCTGTTCTTTTATAGTCCCCAGTGGTATGCTGCTGATGGAAAGCTTCAGATGAGTGCATTCCCGCGAGGTGTGGCAGACACTTTGCCATTCAGTAATATAAACAAGTTCTTCTGCTGAAGAAGATGGAAAAAGGCCTCCATTATACCCAGTCCATGCCTGAGCTTGTCCAAGAATCTGGATTCTAACCGGAAAAAAGGAAAACAGTTCCCCGGGTCCGGAATAGAGAAAGGAGGCTTTTAAAGTAACCGTTCCATTTTCGAAACCGGAACCAAGGAGAAAAATACCATTTATCCCGCCATGGATCCCTACTAGATTTTCTTCTTCCAGGGCCTCCCGCACTTTTCCTGTACTGTAAGCAATGCATACAGCGTCAGTTACTCTTCCTACAGGTGAGTCGGAATCATTATCTGTACAGTAGGCATACATTCCCAGTTCCTTGGCTCCTTCGCAAAGGGCGGTCTGGAGCAGAATATGAAGTCTGTATAGATCCAGCATGCTGACGAAGACTACTACTGCCAGGAAGAAGAGAGGCAGAATAAAAGCGCATTCTGCGGTCAGACTTCCTTTCTGCCGAAGAGAGCCGCCCTCCTTTCTTTTTCTGTTGGATTTTCTTTCCGGAATGCGCATGGTTCCCTCCTTCCTACATTTTATATGTATAAAAGCGCTGTCCCTGCCATTTTTTCTGTTCCGGACCGGAAATCAGAAAATTTACAGAAATAGAGTACAGACAGGCGTCAAAGGAAAAGGAACCCCTTGAGTCTTTTATACGGATATTCTGCTCGATCATATCCATACAGCGGAAGGTAAGGTCTTCAGCAGAAGAAAAAGACAGGAGAAGAAAAAGGTAATCTCTGTAATCCAGCCCCTTAGAGCCGGGAGAAGTATTTTCTGTGCTGAGATGGTTTAAATGTGTTTTCCAGGAAGAGGCGTCTTTAGAAAGAGGAACTTTTCCTCCGGACAAAAGAATTTTTACGTCACTGATGCTTTCCACATAGGCCCATCCGGCGGCAAGTACTCCCTGAACCAGTGTCATTCCTTCAGGAATCAGCAGAAGAAGAGACAGGGCAGAAGCACAGGCCTGAAGTTCGGAACGTTTCTGGGAGTCCGTATATAGAAAGGCAATATTAGAAGCCTCTCTAATCAACAGAAGACGATTTACTACATATTGCAGGTTCTCTTTATCGTTTCCTTTTCCGCCCAATACATATTCCACCTGATAATCCAGAGCTCCCGCATGGTTTTCATGAGTGTAGAAGCTTAAACTTTCCAAAATGTATTCCTGGATTAAAATTTTGTCCGTTATACCCGGATCTTTTTCAGAAAGAGGAAGTGGATTTAAACCTTGTTCCAACTCCCTGTGAGAAAGGAGAGACTGAGACTCCAGGGTATTTTCAGAAATTGTTCCGCCTTCAGGAAGAACCAGGCCCAGAAAACCGTGGCTGCGGATGTTTTTTATAATTTCCAGAGGATTATTAGATTCTGAGATTTCCTCCATAGGAGCCGTTTCATCTACAGGCGCCTCATTGATTCCTCCTTCCTGTATGGCTTCCTGGTTTTCCATTATGGCTTGATTTTTATTCAGCTGTTCTGTCAAAATCTGAAGGCTTTTATTACCAAGGTTGTCTTTCATATAACGGAGGATCTGCTCCATTACAGCCTCTCCTCTTTGGTCGGATGCCAGTTGGAAGCTGTCTATCCCGCAGGCATCCAGCCCGCATTTTGTTAAGCCGGAAGTAAGAACAGGACTGGCATAGGCTTCTGTCTGTGTGATGATCTGCGGCAGATTTAATTTATTCTCTCCATAACCTCCGTCCAGGAAAAATAAATGGTAATCCTGTAAAAGATCCGGATCATATTGAGAAAAAAGGGAATATAAGGCAGTGTCCATAGCATTTGATGCCTGGACTCTGGCACAGGATATCCGGGCGCTCCGGATGCAGGCAGCCAGCAGAGACATAATAACCAGAAGCATCAGACACATAGCTGCAGTCATACTTCCTTTAGCTTTCAAATATTCACCTCCTGTTATTTTAAATATTAAATGCTGTTGCTTTGACTGGTGATCTTTGACAGAATACTTTCTACCAGACTGGTAAGCTGCTCTTTAAAAATAATCACAAGTCCTATTAAGACGACCAATATAAGTATGATTTCCACTACCCCCACGGCATCTTCCTCTTTCCATAATTCTTGCAGGAGATTCATGGAATACACCTCCTTTCTATCGTGAGTATTAAAAGAAACTTATAAAAGCAGGAACCATAAGTATGATGAGAACGACAAAAAGCTGAAGGATCATAGGAAGAAGAAGCTTTGTAGAGGCTTCTTCTCCTTGAATCCGTGCACGCCGGAGTCTTTCCTCTCCTGCGGAGACAGCCTCTCTTTCTAAAAGCTCTAAGATACTTTGATTTCCCTTTTTTAAATTTTGCACCAACAGAACGGATAAAACTTTATATTCAGCGAGACCGCAGCGTCTGCCAAAGCGTTCATATGCCTCCTTTTCATAGACGCCGCCTTCCATTTCTCCCCAGGTCTTTACAATTTCCTCATAGGCATAACGGATAACATTTTGATCTTCCTCCTTTCTGATAAGATAATCTTTGGACAGTTTTTCCATTGCCATCCGGATACTAAGTCCTGCTCTTAAAAAAAGTATCAGTTTTTGTATAATATCCGGATAATCTTTCTGCATTTGTTCAAAACGTTTCCGCTCAGCCTGTTTTTCTTTTTCTTTTGTGAGAGGAAAAATTCCAAGTCCGAGGACAAGAGACAGGAGACAGATTTTCCAGCTGTTCTGATCTCCAAGCTGTCTATAAGTGATTTTTTTCCCTTGAACCATCGATGGGAGAAGCAGTTCCTGACTGTCCTCGTCTGTGAGATTCTCTGCTTCCAGCTGAATTTCCTTTTGGAAAAGTTCTGTTTCTGAAAGTACAGGAGGAAGTACGGTTAAAGTTCTCTCCCATACAGATTCACCTTCACCTATAGAAAGAGTGCACCGAAGATTTACTGATGCTCCCTCTGAAGGAATATCTTTTCCAAGCTTGCCTTTCCAGGAAAGAATTTCGGGGGAACTGGTACTCCAGAAAAGCTCAGTGGGATTGTCCGGAATTTGAGACGGAAGATCCAGATCTTTGTTTATTATGTTTTTTGAGGAAGCTTTGCTTTTAAACCATTGAGTAAGAAATTCAGAGGCGGCCTTTAGGTTTTGGTCGATCTGGGATTGAGAATACTGCTGCTCTTCTACGGTTATCTGAATTTCCGCCGTGCCTTCAGACGTGGAAGCTTTTAAGGTTTCTTCATAAGAGCCCTGCCCGTATTCTTTTCGGGGAAGAGAATAAACATGAGAGTTTTTGGTCTCCCACAAAAACATTCCTGCTCCTAGAACATTCCCGGACAGTATGATGACCAAAGATAAAAGAAATTCTTTTTTTCTGTTTTCAGGAAATTTAAATTTCAATATCCACCAGCCTTTCTCCCCAATGATAGGCAAAAAGATAGAGTCCCAGACAAAAGGTCATAATACAGATACCAGGTAAGTTTCCATATAATACAGACAGAAAATCTGGAGTTGAGATTTGCATATAGAATATGATTCCCAGGGGGATCAGGCTCATGATTTTTTGCTCCAGTCTTCGGGATGCCAGCATAGTTTGAATTTCCTTTTTTACATCCATCTGCCCCTCTATAGAGGAAATACATTCATGTAGTATAGTTCTCATATTCCCTCCCATTTTTTTTGATTGGATCAGGATTTGAGAGAAATTTTGGATATCTTCTATACCGCTGTGTCTGCCTAAGTCTGAAAGCAGTTTTTCAGCGGAAGCTCCACGATTCAGCTGTCGTTCCATATAGGAAAATTCTAAAGTCAGCTCTCCCTTTTTTCCATAAAGTTTTTCCAGATCTTTTCTGGTCTCTGTTATAGCATTTTCTATGGAATAGCCTGCAGAAATACTGACCTGAAGGCCTGATAAAGCATCTCTGAACTGTGTCCAGATCCGGGCCCTGCGGTGCTTTTTTTCCTGTATCAGACGCTGGCGGATGTACCATAATCCTATAGGCCATAAAAAGAAGAAAGCAACAGAATTTTTATAAAACAGATAATTGATAGCAAAGCAAAGAAAGAGGGATTCCGTTCCATAACGAAGGAGACTTTTCCAGGATGACTGATAATAATCGTTTTTTCTGTCAGCCTGTTTTTGAGCAAAGTTAAATATCTTCATAAGAGATACCAGCCTTTCGAAATTTATCTTTGTGGCGCAAAACTCCGGTTTTAACCAGGCTTTCTTCTTTTCTTTCAAAGAGAGAATTCAGCAGGATTTCTTCTCCGTCCATTCCCTCTATTTCTGCAATTTCCATTACTTTCCGGCTTTTATCCCTCATTCTTCCAAGATGTATAAAAAGATCAAAGCCAGAGGCAATCTGTCTGCGTATTACAGGAATAGGGAGCCGGATACCCATCAGGACCATAGTTTCCAGCCGGCTGATCATATCTTTACAGGTATTTGCATGTATGGTAGAAAGGCTTCCATCGTTGCCTACATTTACCGCCTGCAGAAGCTGGGCTGCCTCTCCTGAGCGAACTTCTCCGACAATAATCCTGCTGGGACGCATACGGAGGCAGGTTTTCAGAAGATCTCCAATAGTGATTTCCTGAGATTTTTCAATATTTGCCTGTCTGCATTCTAATCTGACCAGATTTGGAATCCCTTGTATTTGAAGTTCAGCATTATCTTCTATGGTAATCACTCTCTGATCTTCCGGAATATAGTGGGATAAGGCATTTAGAAAAGTAGTCTTTCCGGATCCGGTTCCGCCCCCGATTAAAATGGTATATCCTGCGGCAACCGCTTTTGCAAGAAAGTCTGCAGCCTCTTTGGTGAGACTGCCTAATTCCAAAAGCTTTTTCATAGTAATAGGTTCCTGAGGAAATTTTCGGATTGTCAGGACCGGCCCATCGAGGGCTACCGGCGGAATGACAGCATTTACCCTTTCGCCGCCCGAAAGCCTGGCATCTACTACCGGCTGAAGAGTGTTGATCACCCGGTTGCAACGGGAAGCAATTTGTCCAATAACATCCTCCAGTTTTTCCGGAGAGGTAAAAGATTTTTCCCAGCGGCTGAGACGGCCTTCCCTCTCAATAAATATGCGGTCCCAACGGTTTACCATAATTTCTGTGATACTTTCATCTTCCAGAAGTTCTTCCAATACGTCCATTTTTCTCAGAGACTGAAAAAGTTCTTTTTTGAGATTCTCCAGCCGTGTCAGAGAAAGGTAGGTCTTTTTCTTTTCTTCCAGGAGAAGCTCATCGATCATTTCTAAAATCTCTTCATCTGAAATGTCCCAGGTATTTTCCAGTTTTTGGGTCAGTTCTGTCCGGAGCCGGTAGAGCAGGTCAGATATTTTTTCCATGCAGAGAATCCTCCTCCAAAATTTTCCTGACAGCAGCGCCCCATTTCCCCCAAAGCAGATCCTGTGGAAAACCGGGACTTTTTTCTGACCAGGGAGCCAGGGGAAGATGAAGTTCCCGGATATTGTTCCAAAGATGGTCAGAGACAGATTCTGACATTTCACGGAATTGATATACCTTGCATTGAGAGAACCAGTCGTCTAAAACAGGCATATAGATTTTGGCGCAGATTTCCAGAACAGAGAAGAGCTGATCTACAGTATTTCCCATATCAAGAATCAACAGCTGATATTTTGTTTCTTTTTCAAGATGATCGAAAAGAGAAGACCATTCTTCAAAGCTTATGCTTCGGAGATCTTCAGGAGAGGAGAGAGGCGCGAGATAATCCAGATTTCCCCAGCTGTGGATCAGAGGAGTCAGGGAAGGCGGATTCTGACTTTGCCGGAAACGATAGAAAAAATCACTTAGATTATCAGAAGATTCCTGGTAAAAAGACTGGATCCATCCGGAGAAATCCTCCATATTGATATATAAAGTTTCTTTATCTTCTCCCCATATCTGGCCTGCAGTAAGGGCAAACAGTGTTTTGCCGCATCGGCCCAGCGGTGAATAAATACCAGTCAGCTGAAGTCGCTTCTTATATTCTACGGCTGTCTCCTGATAAAAAGATTCCCCACAGTAGGACATGACCTCACGGATGAGACTTTCTGCAGACTGATATTTATATATGTATTTCATAGTATCGGTTTCTCTTTCTTTTTCCGAAGAAAGAATGATCATATTCGGAATATGGAGATTTTCTATTTGAGAGCATAAATCTTCTTCTGCGATCAAAAGAAATTTAGGGCAGTTTTTTCCTGCATATTGGCAGAGTTTTTCGGAATCTGTAAATGCTTCTGCACGAAAAGGCAGTTTTTTTCTTGCGTTTAAGTATTCTGCAAAATTTCCGGCATACCCTGCTTCGGAATCGCAGACAGCAATCATATCCTTTTTCAATAATAACCTCCTATGAATAAGATGATCCCTGTAAAGATAGGGACGGTGAAATGGAAATTTTCCGCTTCCATTCCCTTCTTTCTGTAATTCTTTTCAATCCCTGTTTTCGAGTACTCATAAAAATAATTGAAAAAATAGGAAATGCGTTCTTTTAGACTTCCAGTGGAAATAAGAAATGCTATAGAAAGAATTCCTCCTGTAAGAAATGAAAATAACAGCAGTCCCAAGACTTTTGGATACCCTAGAATTCCTCCCAGAACTGACAGCAGTTTCACATCTCCGCCGCCTATCATTCGAAAATGAAAAAGAGGAAGAAAACAGAATATGGGTAAAAGAAAACCAGGAAGAAAGTACAGAATTCCGGCACTGCCATGGGAAAGAGTCCAGAAAACAAAACCTGAGGTCAGGCTTAGTAGAATTAAAGCATTACTCACTCTCTCCCATAAGAAATCCATCAGAACTGCTGTGCCGGAAATGGTCAAAAGCAGTATCTCTTGGATGTTCACTTCATCACCTCTTTCTTTATTATGTGCAGATTGGAATTTTTGACCGACAGGTCTGCAGAATGCAAAGACATTTTAAGATTCCTGTGCATGGAAAAGAACTTCTGTTGATGTAAGACCGATTATACCCTTACGGCACAATGATGTAAAGGAAAATTGTGCACAAAAAAAGACTTTGGAAGATTCATCCAAAATCTTAGAACAAGGAAAGGATAAAATTAGGTAATATATCATAAAATGTTGCGATAATATAGGCTGTATCTTGCATAGGTATATAAAAAGTTTTATAATACACTTGAATTGAAATAAATAGAAAGATACAGGCGAATTGAAAGAATTTAAAAAGGCAGTTTATTTATGGAAACAGGCTCCGGTTAACCATACCATTATTTTGGCAAATATTTTGGCTTTTCTTATGGTGGAAATTACCGGTTCCTGGGAAAATACAGATCACATGCTGCGCTGTGGTGCGGCAGGAACTTTAGATATTTGGGAAAATCACGAGTATTATCGGCTTTTTACAGCAATGTTCCTTCACTTTGGCCTCCAGCATCTGGGAAACAATATGCTTGTGCTTCTTTTTATCGGCGACTGTCTGGAGAGAAATCTGGGAAAAATCCGGTACGGATTGGTCTACATACTGGGTGGGGCAGGAGCAAATCTGATCTCTGTATTTCAGGAAATACATACCCATGTGTATGTAGTGTCTGCCGGGGCCTCCGGAGGTGTATTTGCCGCAATAGGAGGATTGCTTTATATAGTGATCCGAAACAAGGGCCATATAGAAAATTTTACATCCCGGCAGCTTTTTATTCTGGCATTTCTTTCTCTCTACCATGGAATGGCCAGTAAGGGAGTTAATAATACAGCACATCTGGGCGGTCTGATTCTTGGATTTGTCCTTGCTTTTCTCTTGTGTCCCGGAGGTCCAAGGAAAAAGCTTTCAGGTGATCGGAAGCGCTACAATAAAAGCTGTCTCTTTCCCGGCAGGAGCAATAAATGAAATCCGGCCTCCATGGGCGGATACAATCCTTTTGCAGATGGCCAGCCCCAGTCCGGTGCCGCCTTCTTTATAGGTGACAAAAGGCTCAAAGATATCTTTTTGATAATTGACAGGAATACCGGATCCAGTGTCTTTTACAGTCAGATATACATTTTCGCCGTCACAGCTTAATGTACAGCTGATCAGTCCCTGAGTTCCGATAGCTTCTCTGGCATTGGTAAGGAGATTGAGGAGAACCTGGCGCATTTTTGTAGGGTCGGCAGAAATTAGAGGGATGGCTGTTTCTTTTCGATAAAGGACAGAAATTCCCATACTTTGACAGATAGGTGTTACGGATTCAATAGTATCCCGCACCAAAGCGTCCAGATTTATTTCTTGCAGGGAAAGTTTGGAAGAATTATTAAAAGAAGAAAACTCTTCCAGCAATGCTCTGAGAAAATGCATGTTTTCCATGATTTTTTCCCAGCATTCGTCTTGTGTAACCTCCGGATGATGGCTTTCAAAAAGCTGAAGAAAGCTATTGATAAGGGTTACCGGATTGCGGATCTCATGAGAAATCTGAGACAGGAGAAAGTGCTGCCTCGACTGAGTCTCTTGATACAGGGTCTTATAGTCTGGATCAGGATTCCCTGATATTTGAAAGACAGAAGATTCTGTTTGCGATTCCATAATATTCCTCCCAAATTTTTTTTCGTAGATAGTTTAGCACTGATATTTTTAAATGGCAATTAAATTCATATAACAAAAAATGCCAAATTTCGACAAGTGTGTCACATTTTCCGAAGTAAATTCGGATATATAATGAAAGGAAAGGAGAAAAAAATATGAATGACTGTATTTTTTGCAAAATTGCGAAAGGGGAAATTCCATCAGCTACACTTTACGAGGATGAGGAGTTCAGAGTGATCCTGGACCAGGGTCCGGCAACAAAGGGGCATGCTCTGATCCTTCCAAAAGCTCATTACCAAAATCTGTATGAACTTCCTGATGAACTGGCGGGACGCGCTATGATCCTGGCAAAAAAAATCATTACAGAGATGAAAGATGTTTTGGATTGTGACGGTTACAATGTAGTTCAGAATAATGGAAGCGCCGCAGGACAGACGGTATTTCACTTCCATATGCATCTGATACCAAGAAAAGAAGGGGATAAAGCTGGAATTTCCTGGACCCCAGGTACACTTACACCGGAAGACAAAGAGGAGATTTTGTCAAAATTTTCTCTGAAATAACAGAAGTGGATACAAAAGATGAACGAAGAAAGATTTCGGAAAATCTATCAGAAGTACTATCATTTAGTAAAGAAAGTTGCTTTCAGTATTTTGCAGGATTTGGATTTTTCTGAAGACGTGAGTCAGGAAGTATTTCTTTTGTTTTCGGCAAAAGCGGATACTTTAGAAGAAGAGTATTACCGCCAATGGTTTCTTGTAAATGCCAAAAGAAAAGCGATTGATTTTTGCAGGAAAGCATATCAGGTCCATGAGGTTACTGCATCTATGTCTTTGGAGGAGGAAGAAGCGGAGAATGCAGTAGAGTGGATTTCAGAGCAAAAGCAGAACTTTTTTGAAGATGAAATCGCACATGGATTCGTGCTGAGAGAATTGACTGGAAAATTATTTCAGGATTTAGCTGAAAAGAACAGTGAATGGTATGAAATTATGATGAGGATGGTAGTAGAAGGCGAAAACGCAGATGAGACAGCCCGTGCTCTTGGCATCTCAGTGGAAAATCTGAGAGCCAAGAAGCACAGGATGAAAGTATGGATAAAAGAACATTATAAGGATGAATATGAAAGAGCATGATCAGTTTACTGCTTTTTCAAAAAGCTGAACAATCTGTTCAATAGAATTTTTATGTCTGCTGGAAGACATGGCAGTAATATAAGTTTCTCTGTTTTTGTAAAGGTCGTATACGGCATCTAACAGTGATTCATTTGTAATTTCTTCTTCTTCCAGGACCTTGCTGTATCCTAAGTGTTCAAAAGAACGGGCATTTAAAATCTGATCTCCGCGGCTGGCACGGGCGGAAAGAGGAATCAAAAGATTAGGCTTGTTTAAAGCACTGAGTTCACAGATAGCATTGGCGCCGGCCCTTGAAATTACAATATCTGCCAGAGCAAACAGATCTGCCAGTTCTTTCTTAATGTATTCATATTGGACATATCCTTTAGTATCCTTCAGATTTTCATCCAGTTTACCTTTGCCGCAGAGATGGACAACCTGGAAATCCTGGAGCAAATTGGGAAGGATAGCTCTGACAGCTTGGTTTACAGCAGTAGCGCCAAGACTCCCGCCTATGATAAGGATTACCGGTTTATCCGAGCTGAATCCTGTAAATTTCAGACCGTTTTCTTTGCTTCCTGTAAGAAGTTCCTGTCGGATAGGTGTTCCTGTCAGGACAGCTTTGTCTGCAGGTAGCTGAGAAACTGTTTCTGGAAAATTGCAGCAGACCTTTGTTGCAAATGGAATGCATATTTTATTAGCCAGACCTGGAGTCATGTCAGATTCATGGATAAAAGTAGGGATTTTTTTCCTGCTGGCAGCGATTACTACAGGAACTGTCACAAATCCTCCTTTGGAGAATACAACATCAGGCTTCAGTTCTTTCATAAGCTTTTTGGCTTCCATAAAGCCTTTCAGTACCCGAAAAGGATCTGTGAAGTTTTTAACGTCAAAGTAGCGTCTTAATTTTCCTGAGGATATTCCGTAATAAGGAATACCCAATTCCTCGATCAGTTTTTTTTCAATTCCTTCATAGGAACCAATATAAGAAATTTTGTACCCCAGTTCTTTTAGCCTGGGAATCATGGCAATATTTGGGGTTACATGTCCGGCAGTACCTCCGCCGGTAAGAACGATATGTTTCATGGTGTTCCTCCTGATTCAAAAAAAGTAACTATAAGATAATATGATACACTTATGGGGAAAAGTCAAGGAAAGATAGGAGTTTCATGAGTAAAATAAAAGAACAGAGCAGCAGTGGACGATCTGAATCTGCTGAAAATACGGAAGATCGGGAGTTTGATAAGTGGGTCCGGCAGCAGTTTCTGGAAGAGGCAGAAGACATTGAAAAAGAAATCGAGCAGATTCCGGATTCCAAAGCCTGGGAACCTACAGAAGAAAAATTTCAGGAACTTTTACAGAAAGCAAAAAAGCAGGGAACAATCCAGTCCCCAACAGGATTCATACAGAAAACAGGTAGTGAAGAAGATAGAGACAAAAAGAACAGGAACAAGAATCAAAAAGAAAAACTGAATAGTGAAAAGTATGATAATACAAAAGAGAAGATTGTAAAGAAACCCGGTCAAAAACTTAAATCTTTTAATTTCAGAGGGAAGGTGATAAAGTGGGCTGCAGCAGCGGCTGTAACGATTTTCGGAATCTTCGGAGTTTCTATGAGCAGTGAGGCCAACAGGGCATATATTATGGGGAAAGTTGACCGCATGTTGGGAAAGCATACACAGACAGAAATTGACAATGATAAAATGTTAATTAATTCTACAACAGAAGAAGAGGCGAGAATAGATATAGAGGTTGCGCTAGGTGTTGAGTTACCTCAATTCTACTATTTGCCCAAGGAAATGAAGTATCAGGACTATGTCGTTGATGCAGAAGCACAAATGGCAGTAATTCAATACCAATACAATGAACAAATCATACACTTTTTAATCCTCTCAAACGAAAGAGATGCTTCTGCAGTAGCAACTAGCGATTTTGGAAAAAAGATTGATACAATAAGTAGTAAATTGACAGATGGAATCAATTCCATCCTTTGGGAAGTATTAGATGAAGATGATAAACAGCCCACACATATTCTACAATGGGATTATAAAAATGTATATTATGAATTGTCTGGAAAAATAGAAAATGGAGAGGTAATGAGTATTGCTGAAAACATATTATATTAAAAGAACTACAAAAAAAACAATTAGAACTATATTGGTATTAGGAGTATTATTGCAAGGTATATTTGGAAGTTGCTTATCTGTAAAAGCTACAGAGATTTCTTTAGAGCAAAATGTAATTGTAGATGGTTCAATTTTAACTGATGATAGTATTTCAGAAAAAGTACTATATAATCGCACAAGGGGGAATATTCTAAATAGAGGAGTTGCAAGAATTACAAACAATGGAAATGGTAGCGTCAATGTGTATGGGGCAGTTTTGCCAGCAGTTAAATGCGATACTTTACGATTAGAGATGACCTTACAGAGATATGAAGGAGGGGGATGGGAAAATATTAAATCCTATTCAAATATTAGTTCGAATGCCTCTTTGCTATCCAAAAGTTATAATTATAGTGTTAAAAGAGGATACTATTATCGCGTAAAAGCCGCCTGTATAGCGACTAAGAACGGAACCAGTGAATCTCAGATGCCCATTACGAATGGAATCTGGATTGATTAATTGTACTCTAGTTGGTAAAAATATACTAACAACCCAGATGAATATTCTTTTTTTTCTATAAAGAAAGTGCACAGATTAGTATTAAAAAAGCGGACAGATATTAAGTAAATTATTCTAAAATAATATGATTTTTCTATAATTTCCAGAAAATCTCTGTCCATCTTTCCCCCTCTGGGGTATAATGAAAGTAACAGATTCATTATACCGCAAAGGGGGTTTTTTATGAGGCTGACTTTTATAGGAGCTGCCCATGAGGTGACGGGAAGTTGTTATTATTTAGAGGCAGCGGGGAAAAAGTTTCTTGTAGACTGTGGTATGGAACAGGGGCCGGATCAATATGAAAACCAAGAGATTCCAGTTCCTCTGTCGGATGTGGACTTTGCTTTGCTGACCCATGCTCATATTGATCATTCGGGTAATTTCCCGCTGGCCTATGCAAAAGGCTTCCGTGGTCCTATCTATGCTACTGCGGCTACCTGTGATTTATGTGATATTATGCTTCGTGACAGTGCTCATATTCAGATGTTTGAGGCAGAATGGAGGAATCGGAAGGCTAGAAGAAACGGACAGGCGGAATTTGTTCCGGCGTATACAATGGAAGACGCCTTGGGGGTTATCCAGCAGTTTGTAGAGTGTGAGTACCACAAAGTCATTACTCTGGCAGAAGGGATTAAAGTGCGGTTTGTAGATGCAGGCCATTTGCTTGGATCTTCCAGTATTGAAGTATGGATCACGGAAGACGGAGAAGAGAGAAAGCTGGTTTTCTCCGGCGATATCGGAAATAATGACCAGCCGCTGATCAAAGATCCAGAATACCTGGATAGCGCAGATTATGTGATCATGGAGTCCACATACGGAGACAGAAGCCATGGAGAAAAGCCTGATTATATCAGAGAGCTGGCTGATATAATCAGAAGAACCTTTAAGAGGGGAGGAAATGTGATCATTCCTTCTTTTGCAGTGGGCAGGACACAGGAAATGCTGTATTTTTTAAGGAAGATCAAGGCAGACAATCTTCTTCCTGAATTTCCCGGCTTTGAGGTTTACGTAGACAGTCCTTTGGCAGTGCAGGCCACCACTATTTTTAAAGAGCACTATAGTGAATGTTATGATGAGGAAGCTATGGAGCTGATCAATCAGGGGATCAATCCAATTGCTTTTCCAGGACTGAGGCTGTCAATCACAAGCGATGAGTCTAAAGCCATTAATTTCAATGAAAAACCAAAAGTGATTTTGTCCGCCAGTGGGATGTGCGATGCAGGACGGATAAAACATCATTTAAAGCACAATCTTTGGAGAAAGGAGTGTACGATTCTTTTTGTAGGATATCAGGCTGTGGGAACCTTGGGGCGTTCCTTAATAGAAGGAGCTACAGATGTAAAACTTTTTGGTGAGGAAATCCATGTAAATGCTGAAATCATCCGTCTGCCGGGAATCAGCGGCCATGCAGATAACCAGGGACTTATGAAGTGGGCTGCAGCTTTCAGGGAAAAGCCTAAAAAAGTTTTTGTGACCCATGGAGATGATCAGGTTTGTGAACTTTTTGCTAAAAGACTGGGAGATGAACTTGGATATTCTGCTATTGCTCCCTACAGCGGAACGATTGTGGATCTGCTTTCCGGCCAGGTGATAAAAGAAACTCTGGGAATCGCAGTGAAACATGCGAAGGAGAAGGCAAAGAGCAGAAAGGCTGCTGGTGTATATGCAAGACTGGTAGCTGCCGGACAGAGACTGATGAGCGTTATTCGTCATAATGAGGGCGGCGCTAATAAAGATCTGGCTAAATTTGCGGATCAGATCAACGCTATGTGTGATAAATGGGACAGATAGTAAAATAGTCTTCTTAATTCTTAAACTTTGCATGAAAGATATGAAAGCCTGAAGGAAATATTTTTTCAGATTGAAAAAAACGGTTAAAGGTACTGCTGCTGTTGAAGCCTGTTTCCATAGCTATATCAGTAATGGAGGCCTGGGTGGTCAACAGCAGCAGTTTTGCTTTGTGAAGCTGCTGCCGCTTCCAAAGCGATCTAGAAATATGTTGGGAGGTACTGAAAGATTGAAGAATTTCAGAAAAGAAAGAGCTGAGGCGAGAAAGAAAGCAAAAGGCCTTGTAAGTCAGATGACATTGACGGAAAAAGCGGCACAGCTCAGATACGATGCAGCTCCAGTGGAACGTCTTGGAGTTCCTGCTTATAATTATTGGAATGAGGCTTTACATGGAATAGCGAGAGCGGGGACAGCAACTATGTTTCCTCAGGCCATAGCCATGGCGGCGGCCTTTGACGAAGAGGGAATGAAGAGAGCAGGAGATATTATTGCTACAGAGGGTCGGGCAAAATATAACGAGTATTCAAAACACGGGGACAGAGATATCTATAAAGGGCTGACCTTCTGGTCTCCCAATGTGAATATTTTCAGAGATCCCCGCTGGGGAAGAGGGCATGAAACATATGGGGAGGATCCTTATCTTACTGCAAGGCTGGGTGTAAAATTTGTAGAAGGGCTTCAGGGAGAAGGCCCGGTAATGAAAGCAGCGGCTTGTGCTAAACATTTTGCAGTTCACAGCGGACCGGAATCTATCCGTCATGAGTTTGACGCGAAGGTTACCAAAAAAGATATGTGGGAAACTTATCTTCCTGCTTTTGAAGCCCTTGTTACAGAAGCGGATGTAGAGGCAGTTATGGGAGCTTATAACAGGACGAATGGAGAGCCTTGCTGCGGACATCATTATCTTATGGAAGAGGTACTGAGGGGAAAATGGAATTTTGACGGACATTTTGTATCAGACTGCTGGGCGATCAAGGATTTCCATGAAAACCATAAAGTTACAAAGAATGCCAGGGAATCTGCAGCATTAGCTTTAAAGAGAGGCTGTGACATTAACTGCGGAAATACCTATCTTCATTTAATAGCGGCAGTGGAAGAAGGTCTGATTTCTGAAGAAGATATTACGAAAGCAGCAGAAAGAGCTTTGACCTCCAGGTATCTTCTAGGGCTTTTTGATGGAAGCGAGTATGATAAGATCCCTTACGAAAAAGTAGAATGCAGGGAACACATAGAGGAGGCCGTTCAAATGGCCAGAAAGGGATGTGTACTCCTGAAAAACGATGGAGTCCTTCCCATCGATAAGTCTAAAATAAAAACTATAGGAGTGATCGGTCCGAACGGAGACAGCAGAGCTGCACTGATCGGAAATTATCACGGCACATCTTCCAGATATATTACGGTTTTAGAAGGAATACAGGATGAAGCGGGAGAAGAAGTGAGAGTCTTATATTCTCAGGGGTGTCATTTATATAGAGATAAGGTTGAGAATCTGGCATGGCCTCAGGACAGAATTTCAGAGGCTGTGATCACTGCAGAACATAGTGATTTAGTAATCCTTTGTGTAGGGCTGGATGAGACTTTGGAAGGTGAAGAAGGAGATACAGGAAATAGTGATGCCTCAGGAGATAAAAAGGATCTTCATCTTCCTGCGGTACAGGAAGAATTAGTGGAAAGAGTGACAGAGGTTGGAAAACCTACCGTGGTAGTTCTAACGGCTGGAAGCGCCATTGATCTGAGTTTTGAGGAGGAAAACTGCAACGGTATTTTACTGGCCTGGTATCCGGGAGCCAGAGGAGGAAAAGCTGTGGCGGATATTTTATTCGGAAAAGTTTCTCCTTCAGGCAAGCTGCCTGTAACTTTTTATAGAGATCTGGAAGATATGCCGGAATTCACAGATTATTCTATGAAAAACCGTACTTACAGATATGTGGAGAAACCGGTCCTTTATCCATTTGGATATGGATTGAGTTATGGAGACATTTGTGTTACCGATGCAAAGATCCGAAACAAAGTTACTGCTTCCTCAGATATTGAACTGGAGATTTCTATAGAAAATAAGGGCGGGACAGAAACAGAGGATGTGGTCCAGATTTACATAAAGGATCTGGAATCCACATATGCAGTGAGAAATTACAGCCTGTGCGGGTTCAGACGTGTTCACTTAAAAGGGGAAGAAAGGAGTACATTTCCTATTATAATTAAGAACGCTGCTATGAATATTGTGGATGACAGGGGAGAGCGTTATATTGACAGCCGAAGATTCCGGCTGTTTGTCGGCACATCTCAGCCGGATATAAGGAGCCGGGAACTGACAGGAAAAGACGGGGTTGTTATAGAAATATTGGTGGAATAGGCATCCAAGAGGGCAAAAATCCAGCAAATTCAAGGACTTTCCTAACAGTCGAGTTCCAAATCCGGACTAAATCCTTGACTTTTTATACTCTGATTTCTATTCTGTAGATAGAAAACGGAACCGGGACCGCAATCTATAAACGGAAAAGGAGATGAAAGTATGGAAAACAAAAAGACCTTCGGATCTTATATTTTTCAGAGACGCAGAGAACTGGGGATGACTCAAAAAGATCTGGCGGAGAAATTATATGTAACGGAATCTGCTGTCAGTAAATGGGAACGAGGACTGAGTTATCCGGACATTACACTGCTGCAGAATATCTGTAGTGTACTTCAGGTTACTGAACATGAACTCCTCACAGGAAGCGAGGATACCAGCCGCAGGGTTTCTGAAAAGCTTGCGGAAAAATACAGAAAACTAACACGGAACTATAGGATTGCTCAATATATCATCTATGGAATAATCTTATTAGGCTGCGGGATTGGAAATCTGGCTGCCCGGCATACTCTAGACTGGTTTTTTATTGCAGCAGCAGCTGTGGCAATGGCGGCCTCTCTGACTCTGGCGCCGGCTCTCGCTGCTCTGGGGGTACTCCTGGGGCTGGGGCTGGCTTTTTTGCCGGTGATACTAAGACAGACTCTCCGGGGACTGCCGCTGTACTCGCATAAGGCTCTGCTTTACTGCGCTGGAGAGACGGTGTTCCTTCTACTGCTTCTTTTTGTTGTGGCGCTTCAGAACAATTTGGAAAATTTTTGGAATTTAAGTCTTCCCGTTGCTTTATTATGCCTGGCACTGCCCTGGGGGATCATGGGAGCCCTGCGCTATCTTCCAGCAAATGGATGGCTGAAGGTTTCTGCGGCATCTGCCTGGATAGGACTTTGGCTGTGGATCGCTCCGGCAGTTTTTGAACGGATCATGCTTCCAATCTATGGAGAATCGGATAAGCCTTATTCTCTTTTGATACCTTTTGACTTTACACAATGGGACATTCCTCATAAAGCCTGGAATATAATTGCGATCATACTGCTTGCGTCGGGAATCATTGCTGCTGTATGCGCTGTAATGGGAGTGAGAAAAAGAAGCTGGAAAAAATGATATCCTTTTCATCCTATAATTCTTGACTTTTAAAAAAGAATGTGATATTTTAGACAAAACCATAATCCTGTGAGGGAGTAGGAAGCGTATTATGGAATACGTGGCAAGTCAACACACTGGCGGTTTGCCTGGCTTGTCTTAAATTGCGAGACTCATACACTGTAGCTGCAATAGGTGGAGTCTCTGTATCATAGAATAATAGAAGGCTCGTATTAAGCCTTCTATTTTTTTGTGCGAGTGCGCCTGGCGGCGCACGTTTCTTAAGGGTGCAAGTCCCAAATCCGCCCGGTAGTGGGAAGGATATAGCCGAAGGCAAGGGTGTTGCAGGCGACTGCAAATCTGAAGGAAGCCGGATGTGGGGAACCTACTAACTCACGGGCAAACCTCTGGTCTGACGAACAGGAAACGTATATAAGGCTGTGCATGAGGGGAAGTCTGCTCGCCAAGGCAAAGCCCAATAGCTACACGGAATCAGGTGCAGTAAATGCGGCAGATGGATGGAGGGAAAGAAACGTGTGGTACCCAGGGAAGTCTGTGCGGTACGCTCCGAAAAGAGTAACCGTTATCGAAAGGTAACGTTGAACGCACAGAAGTCAGCAGAGGCCATAGTAACTGGAAGTTTTCTTTTCGGTGAAGGGCTGAATCAATAGGAGTCTTTAGTACGATAGGGAAAGGAGGAATGGGTAGATGGGTGCAGAAAACAGAGAAAGCTGCTCGCAAAGAAATAGTGCGGAACACAAAGGGTATGTGAGAGCGCACCGCTCATTCAACCGGACATGGAAGGAAAGGGACAGTGCAGAGCCGGACATCCTAAGTAAGATACTGGACAAGGACAACCTGAACAGGGCTTACAAGAGAGTGAAGGCGAACAAGGGAGCGCCGGGAGTTGATGGAATGATCATATTATCCAACAGGCAATGCTCCAGCAGCTCGTGCCGATCTATGAACCGTTGTTTTCGGAGGATAGCTTTGGCTACCGTCCGGGACGAGGAGCAAAAGACGCCATTGCCAGGATAAAAGAGTATATTGAGCAGGGATATACGAGAGCAGTTGTCCTCGACCTGTCGAAATATTTCGACACACTGAACCATACGATACTGCTGAACCTGTTGAGGAAACAGGTCAAAGACGAAAGAGTCGTACAAATGGTAAAACGGTATCTGAAAAGTGGCGTGATGGAAAACGGTGTTGTAACAGAAACAAAGGAAGGCTCTCCGCAGGGAGGAAACCTATCCCCCTTCTTAGCGAATGTGTATCTGAATGAATTTGACTGGGAATTTCACAGGCGGGGCGTGCCATGTATCCGCCATCCGAAATTTTAAGTTCCTTGGCTTTTGTTTTGGGAAGAATGGAAAAGGAATCTATATCCGGGTCCATGGGAAGTCATGGAAGAAAGCCAAGGATAAACTGCGTCAGCTCACTTCCCGGAGCAGGTGCGGGAGTATCATCCGAACCATGGGAAAGATAAAGACCTACATGAGAGGATGGTTGAACTACTATGGGATAGCGGATATGAAGAATGACATCAAAAGCCTGAATGGACGGCTGTGCCGGCGGATACGGATGTGTATCTGGAAACAGTGGAAACAGCCTATCAGTCTCTGCACATCAACTATTGAAACCGCCATGTACCGAACGGTACGCACGGTGGTGTGAGAGGACGGCGGCTAGTCACCGTCTCCTACTCGATTATGCCCGGCAAGCGACTGCCGTGCTTGCGGGAGCAGGCATTTGCAGGACAACGGACAGCCACAGGCTTTGCCTGGACCTGTCCGCAGTATCGCAGCGGCTCTGTGTCGGGATTTGAAATTTATGGTGAAAAAGAGAGGAGATCAAAATGGATATTTTAACATTATTTTCCCTGGCTGTGGGGTTGGCGATGGATGCTTTTGCGGTTTCCATCTGCAAAGGTCTGGCTCAGGAAAAGCTGTCGGTAAAGCATATGGTGACAGCAGGTCTGTGGTTCGGAGGATTCCAGGCTCTGATGCCTGTCCTGGGATATTTTCTTGGAAGTCAGTTCCGGGACAAGATCACTGCGGTAGACCATTGGATCGCTTTTATCCTTCTGGGCTTTATTGGAATCAATATGATCCGGGAGTCTATGGACAAAGAAGAAGTCTGTCCAGAGGGAAACATGGGAGCGAAATCCATGTTTCCCCTGGCTGTAGCTACGAGTATTGACGCTCTTGCGGTAGGAGTGACTTTTGCTTTTCTTCATGTGAATATTATCCTGGCAGCAGGTCTTATAGGCATGATCACCTTTTTTATGTCCGCTGTAGGAGTAAAAGTGGGAAATATCTTCGGAGCCAGATACAAATCCAAGGCTGAATTGGCAGGAGGGATTATCTTAGTTATATTGGGAGTCCGCATATTGCTGGAACACCTGGGAATTTTGTAGAAAGATGGGAGAAGATGAAGAAAGCCTCTATACAAATAGAAGGGTATTCGTTATAATGAATAAACAGATGAGAAATAAGGAGCCGTAACGGATACATATGAGTAAAAGAATAAGAACTCAGAGAAAAAAAGAGAATGGAGAAGCAGTTCTTCCTGAGATTCATACAGATGAAGAATATGAAGCCAGACTCCATAGAATGTTAGAAAGAAGAAGGGCCGAAAAGCAGAGGCAGATCCAGAGAAGAAAGATTGTACGGTGTCTTCCTTTTGCCGCCATGATTCTTTTGGCTCTTGTTCTGGCAGGTATCGGGGCAGGAAAACTGGCAGATATGATACAGACCCGCAGTTTTCAGTCTTCTGTAGAAAACATGGTCAAGGAAGGGGATATCCAGGCCCAGAAACAACCGGTGATGTCCGGCACAGATATAGAAAAGTTTTCTTCAAGTACTGCCGTGGAAGGATGGCAGAATAGTGAGCTTGGAAAGTGGTACCGCAATGCCGATGGTACGATCTACCAGGATGGATGGCAGGAAATAGACGGACAGGAATATTATTTTGATAAAAATGGATATGTGCTCACAGGGTGGAAAGAGATAGATGGAAAAGACTGCTATTTTGATGAAAATGGAGTTTATGACAGTTCTAAGACGCCTCCGCTGATAGCACTGACTTTCGATGACGGTCCAGGTCCATATACAGAGAAACTCCTGGATTGTCTGGAGGAAAATAATGCAAAGGCAACTTTTTACATGCTGGGCCAGAATGTGGAAAATTATCCAGATATTGTAAAGCGGATGAAAGATCTGGGAATGGAGCTGGCAAATCATACATATGACCATAAGGATCTGACAAAACTTACGAAGGATCAGATTTCGGAGGAAATTGATAAGACAAGCAGTCTGATCCAGAATGCTGCGGGAGAGATGCCGGACACATTGAGACCTCCCGGAGGCAGCTATAATAACCAGGTTCAGGATCTGGCAGAAATGCCTATAGTTAAATGGAGCATTGACACCAAAGACTGGAAGACCAAAAGCGAGGACCAGACTTATCAGTGTGTGATGGACAATGCTCAGGATGGATCTGTAGTGCTTATGCACGATATCCATGAATGGTCGGTGGATGCGGCCATCAGGATGATCCCGGATCTCCTGGCAGAAGGATACAAATTGGTAACAGTTCAGGAACTGGCTGAAGCCAAAGGAATTACTTTGGAAGATGGACAGGTTTATGAATTTTTTGGAGAAGGAACACAGATGGTAGAATGAAAATTCTACCATCTGTGTTTTATAATTTTTGACATTATCCAGAATCTAGATGATAACTGGATGTTTCAGCAGCAGATTTAATGTCTTTTTAGGCTGTATCTGTACCACAGAAGAAACAGAAGGAATCCTGCACCGCAGAAAAAAACTCCTGCTGAAAAGGATAGACGGAGGCTTTTCTGAGCCATAGATCCGAATATCAGTTCTAATGCTGCACTGGTCAGTTCCAGGAACATAGCCTGAAGGCTCAGAGCCGCAGCCCGGTGGGCAGCGGAGATTTCCTGGTTCTGCAGTTCCGATTGTAGAGGTAAAAAAAGAGAGACAAATCCCTGGATACCCAGAATACATATAGCAGAAAGCAGAGGGCTGCGGGTATGTGCCAATACGAAACACAGGAGGGCCGGGCACAAGAAGCAGCAGGCAGAGAATAAGGGAATGCCCAGTTTCTTTGTAAGAAAGTCAGACCAGGGACCTGTCATGCCTGCAATCAGGGTCAGAATGTACAGCAGAGCAATAGAGCCGGCTGACAGGCCGCAGGCAATATATTGGGGCTGATTTAAAAATACAGTGATATACTGTCGGGTCTCTCCCAGAAGTCCTGCTCCGAAAAGAAACAGAAAGAAAGGGGGATTGAACGTAAATAGGAAACTCCGGGAAAGTTTCAGAGTTCTTTTTTCAGTTTTTGTAAGAGAAACTTTTAATCTTTCTGGCTTTTCCTCCAAAAGAAACAGGGCAAGAACAAAGGCAATGCCGTAAGCGGCGGCGGTGAGCAGAGCTGCCCTGCGCCAGTTGTTTTTTAAAAAAAGAGAGAAGCAGATCGAAGCAGTCAGAAGTCCGCCGGTTCCCAGACCTTCATATAGGCCAAAGACTTTCTGGGATTTTCCTTCAGGGGCATAAAGATACAGGAGAGCAATATCTACTCCGGATAGCCCGGAGACTGCAATACTCAGAAAAATCCGCTCTAAAAGGAAATCCTGAAAGCTCCAGGCCTTCCAGAAAATAATTTTGGAAATAAAGTAAAAGAAACAGCACAGGCTCATGGTAATCCGATAGCCGATCCTGTCTGCCAGGATCCCCCATGGGATTTCCAGAGCGAAACATAAAAAAAGGGATATACTCTCTATAACAGAAATCTGGAAAATATTCAGCCCCGCCGCCTGACGGTACAAAACCGAGGCTGGGCTGTAAAATACCATTCCCTGTAAGAAAGCA